>ERZ773213.165-NODE-165-length-41903-cov-3.458493_pt1 | contig 41903 bp, 38 predicted proteins | sample MGYA00580996_ERZ773213 | MGnify/ENA primary metagenome ERZ773213 (study PRJEB29015, sample SAMEA2738152) | human oral metagenome | biome: human oral; feature: human-associated habitat; material: saliva | place: China | collected 2197 ...
CTGCCTGTTGCCGCAAGGGTTATTACATCAAAAATCATCAACGCTTTTTGCACCGGTGTGCCTTTAAAAAAGTCCCAAGTATCACCCTCATAGCACGCACCAGCTGCGATCGCTTTCGCACTATCAAGGCAAGAGCCTCCACCAATACTCAGCACACTATCTGCACCAAAGGCTTTCGCCATTGCAACGGCTTCACGGACTTTGCTGATTGTCGGGTTGCTTTTTACGCCACCACATTCAATGTATTCAATTCCATGCTCACGCAAACTTTTCGCCACATCTTCAAATAAACCGGATTGTTTGACACGTTCACTGCCATAGATAATTAAGGCCTTTTTTGCACCGTATTCGTGCATATATTTACCCATCTCTTTTTCTTTATCGAGGCCAAATTCAATGCGAGTAGGGTTTTGAAAACTAAATGGATACATATTTATCTCCTTGTTATCTACTAAGTGCGGTCAGTTTTTGCGTTGTTTTTATTCCACAAAGTAATGCGGAATGAAGTGGCTATCATTGCCAGTAACAGGGGTAAAATCTTCTCTCAATCCAATGCCACAAGCCACATCACCCACTACCCAAGAACCAATCATAGGGTACATGCCATCAAAATTTGGCAGTTCAAATTTTTGTTGATAGATATAGCCTGCTTGATCGTAAAAGGCAGAATGTTCACTGCCTTTGGCGGCAAATTCCAGACCATTACGTTTTTCATAGTAAGAAACATTGGCGCCTTCACGACCTAACGTCGGTTTTTTCACCCATATTGATTGGCGATCGGTAATATCATGTTTACTAAAGTAAGCGGGTAGTAATAAAGGGTGGTTTGGATGTTTTTGCCACAATTTCGCTAATAGCACTTTATTACTTAATAGTAATTTCCACGCGGGTTCAATAAAAGTGGTGGATGAATTAAGCATGTGTGGTGCATATTCTGTCGTAGTCATCCATTCAAGCGGGTAGAGCTTAAATAAACAATCAATAGGTTGATTATTCAGATCGAGGAATTGCTGACTGTCTTTATCATAGCCTACGTCTTCAATAGCGAGCTGATGAATATGCCAACCTGCGTTGTAAGCTACGTCCGCCAAGTAATCGATATTGCCCCAATCTTCACGCCCCGCTTCTTGCATGGCACTAAAATGGAAATCGTTTAGCCCTGTTTGTTGTTGAATAAACTGAAAGCGATTGAGCAATTCTTCGTGAATCCAATTAAATTGATCACGATGCGCTAAGCCTTCAATTTGCTCTAACCATTGCCATTGCACTACGGCAGCTTCAAGCAGGGAAGTAGGGGTGTCGGCATTGTACTCAAACATTTTGAGGTTTTCGCCGTCATAACCAAAATCAAAACGGCCATATAAGTGCGGTACGTTTTTAGCCCATGTTTGTTCAATCAGATTTTTCTGTAAATCAGTGAAGCGATAATGCGCATAATCACCTTGTTTAATTTCATCGGCAACAAAATCCATACACATTGCATGCAATTCGTTGGTAGCATCTTCAATACGATCGATTTCAGCTAAGGTAAATTCATACGCTACATTATCCGACCAATAATGGGAGCCATCAGAGGAAGGCAGATTATAGTAATCAAAGCCCACATCTAATAATTGTTGCACCATATTGGGACGAGTAGGAAAGCCTGTGATTCGTTTCATATTTAACCGCCTGAGCTACGGCTGCTACTTGAACTTGAGCTTTTAAAGCCACCGCGTGAAACTGGTTTGCTGTAAGTGCTACCTGCATTGCCTTTAACTAATACAGGCTTACCGACAGAACGATTAGTTTGCGGTTGGATAACTTGACCTGTTGGTGTTGAAACGGCGCGATTACTTGGATTGTAGCTTGGACCTAAAAATGAGCCCATCGTACGCGCGATCATATAACCCATTGCGGCACCAGCAATCGCACTGCCCATACTACCGTGTCCTTCTCCTGTTGCAGAACTGGTGTGGCTTGCTCCTTCTGAACTGTTTGAATTGCTAGAGTGAGTTGCACCATCAGGATTTAAGGTTTGCTTGACAGTCTGATTGTCTTCTGACCATTCACTATTATTGCTTGGACGAGTATTTAAATTGCCCGAGAGAGAGGAGCCAGATCCAGCATGTGCAGTCGTGCTGCTGTTATTTTCATTAGATTGGTCAGCTTCGCACAATTCAATTTTTTGCCAATCGGCTAAACAATCCTCAAGGCTATTATAGACGTCACGTTGTACTTGTTCTTCTGAGCAGCCACCCAATAAAGCCACGATAGAAAGGCTGACGAGAACTTGATTTTTCTTTTTCATCATAGGGTTAAAGTGTTAATAATTCAGTTAAATGATTGATTTCTAATGTAGGCAAAACGCTTGCTTCAGTAAATGAATTGAGGGTTTTGCCCGATAAATTAATCCATACTGCTTGGCAGCCTGCTTGAATGGCGCCTTGAACATCCGTGGTTAAGTTATCACCAATATGTAAAATTTCACTCGGTTTTACGCCAAAATGATCGGCGGTTTGGTGGAACAAATCTTGATGAGGTTTCGCTCTGCCTTGTTCTCCACCACGTAAACTCAGCTGAAAATGTTCAAATCCAATGCGTGTTGCAACCACATTACCATTGGTAATCACGCTCAATAGGTAACGCTCTTTAAGTTGGTTTAATACTTCAATGCTTTCAGTGGGGACATCAATTTTATGTCGCCATTCAATAAATTCTTCCATGGCGAGAGCTAAAGTGCGGTCAATTTCAACCGCACTTTTACCATGATGTACCAGTAAGTTGCGTAACGTTTCGACACGCCAGGCGATCACATCTTCAGCAATCAAGGGATCTTTCTCCGCCAGTTGCCATTTCCATTCTCGCCAATATTCTGAGGTAAGATCGGTCAGTTGTGCGTGTTCTTGCACACATTGAAGAAAGCGTTCTTCGGCCAAACGAATGACATCACTGTTATCGTAAAGGGTGTCATCAAGATCAAAACTCATAACCTTGAAAGGCTGAAGACCGCGGTAAAATCGCATAGTTAATCCTATTTAATGGTATTGACACCAAGCCATGCGGTCGCACGTTCATTGGTGATTTCTTCGTGTGTCCACATGCTCATTAAGTCAGGCTGAGGATGTTTGTTGGTGTTATAGCCGATCAAATGAGCAAAATCAAATACGGCATGTGGATAGCCGTTAATGAGCAATAAGGCTAAATAACCGCTTTCATCCCAGCAGATTTCTAATTTACGTGCTTCGTGGTGATTACGAGTGTTATCGACGTTATAAACATGTAAGCAATCGACAACAGGCTGCGCATTTTGACGCATATCTAAAGCATAGAAATAGCCGGTTTCACCGTCATCTTCAAACATCACTGCCAGGTGATCATGCACAGTTGAGTGTGTGCCGACTTGTTTTGGTTGACCGAGAAAGAGTTGATCTTCGAGGGTTAAATGTAACATGGTATTTCCTAATCAAATTGTGTAGTCCAGTGACTACTATGGTGTGCTTGAAAGCAAAGTTCAACCTGTGCGGGCGTATTTTTTTCTTCATTCATTGGTGGCAGTTCATTCAACGTAAAATAGGCAGATTGAACGGTTTCACTATTTGGTTGAAATTCGCCACTTAATGGTTCGCACATGACAAAGGTTTTGAGTACAGGATGCGCAAAAGGCGGAAAATTGCGTTTATGTTGTTCGTGAATAGCAATAATGAAAGTCGGTTTAACATTAAGCCCCGCTTCTTCGCGTACTTCTTTAATCGTATTACTATGAATGGTTTCTAGCACATCTATCCAGCCGCCAGGCAGTGACCAAAGACCATCATTTTCTTGTACTAATAAAATTTTATCATCCTTGAAAATGGCTGCGCGCGAGTCGATTTTAGGGGTTTGATAACCTGCCTCATTGCAGAAAAACGATTTAACGGTTTCTTTGGGTATTGCTGTTTTATAAGCGAGCATTTCAGCAGACAAATCCCGCAAGCGTTCATAGCGCTCAATATCATAGATATTTTTGCAATAAGTTAGCCCATTTTGTGCAATGCTTTGGATTTCGATAGCCCAAGATAGCCAAGGTTCAGTAAGAAGTGAATCCGATTGTGTCTTCATAAAAACACCTTAAAAAAACACCGCACTTTTGTGTAAAGTGCGGTGAGATTTTACAGTAAATTCAGCGTGAATTACGCTTGACCTTTAACCGCTTTTAAACCTAAGAACGGTGCTTTGTCACCTAATGCTTCTTCGATACGGATTAATTGGTTGTATTTCGCAATACGGTCAGAACGGCTCATAGAACCAGTTTTGATTTGACCTGCTGCTGTACCAACCGCTAAATCAGCGATAGTCGCATCTTCGGTTTCACCTGAACGGTGAGAGATAACCGCTGTGTAACCTGCATCTTTAGCCATTTTAATTGCCGCTAAAGTTTCAGTTAAAGAACCGATTTGGTTGAATTTGATTAAGATAGAGTTTGCGATACCTTTTTCGATACCTTCTTTTAAGATTTTTGTGTTAGTGACGAATAAGTCGTCGCCCACTAATTGAACGCGGTCGCCTAACACTTTAGTTTGGTATGCAAAACCTTCCCAGTCAGATTCATCTTGACCATCTTCGATAGACACGATAGGGTATTGTTTGGTTAATTCTTCAAGATAGTGTGTGAACTCTTGAGAAGTGAATGAACGGCCTTCGCCTTTCATTTCGTATTTGCCAGTTTCTTTGTTGTAGAACTCAGAAGATGCACAGTCCATTGCTAAAGTAACGTCTTTACCTAATACGTAACCTGCTTTTTCAACTGCTTCTTTGATACATGCTAAAGCGTCTGCGTTAGATGCTAAGTTAGGTGCGAAACCACCTTCATCACCTACAGCAGTACTCATGCCTTTAGATTTTAATACTTTCGCAAGGTTGTGGAATACTTCAGCACCGATACGAAGTGCTTCGCGTAATGTTTTCGCACCAACTGGTTGAATCATGAATTCTTGGATATCAACGTTGTTATCTGCGTGCTCACCACCGTTGATGATGTTCATCATTGGTAATGGCATAGAGTAAACGCCTGGCGTACCGTTAAGTTCTGCGATGTAAGCGTAAAGAGGTAAACCTTTAGACGCTGCAGCGGCTTTTGCGTTTGCTAAAGATACCGCTAAGATTGCGTTTGCACCGAAGTTAGATTTGTTTTCAGTACCGTCTAAATCGATCATGATTTGGTCGATTTCAGCTTGGTTAGACGCTTCTTTACCCACTAATGCATCTGCGATAGGACCGTTTACAGCCGCAACCGCTTTTAATACACCTTTACCTAAGAAACGAGATTTGTCGCCGTCACGTAATTCTAATGCTTCACGAGAACCGGTAGATGCACCTGATGGAGCAGCTGCTAAACCAACGAAACCACCTTCAAGATGAACTTCAGCTTCTACAGTTGGGTTACCACGAGAGTCGATGATTTCACGACCAATGACTTTAACGATTTTTGCCATTTTGTTTTCCTCTGTTTAAAGTTAATTAAAATTAGTTAGGCGAACCTAAAGTGGCAATATAATAAAGCAAATTTAGAAATTTGTCTTGGAAAAATGACCGCACTTTGATCTGCATCTTGTTTTTTAATAAAGTGCGGTGAGATTTTGTCTCTTTTTATCCAATATCTATTTAATTTTAGTGGATTTATCCATAAAAGTTCGTTAAAGTGTCAGTAAATTCCATACTGTTTTAGTATGAATTATTAAGTGTTAATTAAGACTTTATAGAATAAAAAAAGGAATGATTATGTCTGTTTCAACATTTTTCGAAAAGACTAAAGCGCAGATAAAAAATGCAGTGTCTGCACATCCGATTGAAATTTTTCTAATTAGTGCATTTGCAATTGGAATTTGGTTTATGGAATTAGAGCCTCGTCAAGGAAATGATCATTTGGCTTATTGGGTATTTGAGCCAATGTTGTTTATCTTTGTTTATCTCTCTCGCCCATATTCTTGGTATCGTTTTTCATGGATTGTGCCATTGGTAGCGCTAGCCATCATTGGCATGACCAATGACAGTGCAGAGTTTTATCTATCGAGCCCAAAATTCTGGGGCGCAAATTTTATTGCGTTACTGGTGTTATTAGGCTTCCCATTTGAAAAAAATAATCAAGGGTTTACCTACCGTAATTTTACCAATCTATTCCATCTTGGCTCAGCGACGGCGGTATGGTTGTTGGTATTTGGATTAGTCGCGGCTATTCTATTTACGATTACAACGCTCTTTAATGTCGAGTTTTCTTATAGTTTCTACAGTCATTTTTATCCTTCTTTAGGCATTTTTACTCAGCCACTGTTTTTCTTAGTATTCCAACAGCGCCAAGCTAAATCGGAAATGACGTTAAATCGCATTTTTGAAATTTTAGTTAATTTCGTATTAGCACCAGCGTTGATGATTTTCACTGTGTTGCTTTATGCTTATGTTGTGCAAATTATTTTTGAAGGCGTATTACCAAAAGGCATGCTGGCTAATATTACCTTGCCTTACCTGCTTGGTGGTTTAGGCGTATATGCATTACGTTCTATTTGTGCTAAAGCCCGCTGGGAAACTTTCTTTAAGTTCTATCCATATCTTGCTATTGTGCCAATCGTGTTACTATGGCTGGCGATTGATCGCCGTATTAGTGCCTATGCTTGGACGGAACAGCGTATTTATTTAGTGGCCTTGGCTACGGCGATTACGATTGCTTATGCGATCCTGATTGTGCCAAAAGCACGTCAATACCGGCTGATTTCTGGGGTTGTAATGGTGGCAATTTTTGCCATGACTTGGGTAGTGAATCCACAAGAAATCGCTTACCAAAGCCAAGCGGAACGTTTTGAGCATTTACTCACAAAGCTTAATTTATCTGATGGACAAGGAAAAATTCGTGATGATGTAGATTTTGTAGAGCGTTTAGAGAATATGCCGAAGAGCGAGCTTAAAGATTGGGAAGAATTAGATAATGTAACATTTTATATGGTTCGTCATATAGCGCTAGACTCTTATGTAGAAGATCCTCATAAAGAAAGACACGAGATATTTAAGCAGAGATATGGTAAAAAATCCGAAGAACTTTTGGCATTAAATATTTATGGTGATCATATCAGCATCAATGGCCAAGTAATTAGCGACCGAAAAACAACAATAGAATTTCTATGGGAGTCAATTGATGTCACGCCGTATAAAAAATGGATTCATGTACCGAGACCTGGATTTAATCGTTCAGTGGTTCAGACTTATATGAAATCTGATGAAAAAGCGGATAAGTACGAAGAGAATCCAGAGGTTTGCTTTGTTGAAGATCATGACAGATATTGTACGAATATGGATGAACATATTCACAAAGTATTCAAAGAACATCAGCTAGACCCGATGAAAAAAATCTCTAAAGCTGAGCTTAAATCGCTTAACCAAGATTTATTAAAAATTGATAGACCAAGCTTTACGATTTATTTGAGTGAGCTTGATATGGAATTTAGACCAGAAAGCGGTTATTACTATAGTCGAATATATACGAAAGCTATTTTTGATAAGTAATCGTAAATATAAAACGCTGTGATGTTTCACAGCGTTTTTTGTAAAAATTAGCTAAAAATGACCGCTTTAAATATTAAGATATCTGTTTATAGAATACATTTTTTAAAGCTTGCGTATGTCTGTCTAAAATACTAAACATGGTTTCTCGATCTTCTCCAAATAGCGAGTTTCCATTATTAGAACGAACTTTGTCATAAGCTGAAAAGGCGATTTCAAACTCTTCAGTGCGTAATTTAATGGTTTTGCCGTGCAGTATAAGACTTAATAGGCTGACTTCTTTAGGTGTTAATTCTGGAAATAAATGACTTATCCATAGCTCCATCGAGTATTGAACAGACTCGCTAATTTTGTCATGTATTTTACTCGCTTGGCCTTGATGTATCCGATAAAACAATAATGGCTCTGGTAAATTCGCAAATGTCTTTTTGTGTAATGCGCATTGTACCCACATATGAAAATCGGGTGCAGTGGCTGTTTGTGCATAATTGATCCCGAGCGCCTTGATACTAGAATGTCGCCACATTGAAGAGGGATTAATGATATTGTCTCGAGCTAAAGAAAAATGTGCTTTTATATCTTTATCTAAAAGAGGAAGCGTACTCACTTTAGTCGTTTTATCAGTTTGCCCATCATTAAAGAGCAGCGCATTACTTCCTAAAATATCAATTTCGGGATGCTCGTCTAAATATTGAACTTGTTTTTCAAAACGGTGCGGTACACAAATATCATCGGCATCCATCCGAGCAACATATTCAACATTCATATAGTTAAGCATATCCATGGCAAATTGCATTACAGCAGGTTCACCTTGGTTTTCAGAAAAGTGGTAAACACGTAAGCGAGCATCTTTTGCTGCATAAGTTTCGAGAATCTTGCCTGTGTTATCGGTAGAAGCATCATTAACCGCAAGAATACAAAAATCACTAAATGTCTGATTCAATAATGACTCTAAACATTCAGTGATAAAATTCTCTGCATTATATGCGGGTAAAATAACAGCAAGTTTCATTTTTTCATTTCCGTGTAGATAAAAGCGTATTCTATTTAAATTACGACCTCAGCGATAGTCAGAAGTTTAACTTTGTTAGTTATCTAAAATATTTTTATAGCGCGGGGCTTTAATTACTTTTCACTCACATTACAAATTCCGCTATTCAATCACTGAGATATTTTGCAAAAATGCAACAAAAACTGACCGCTCTTTATTGCCACTAGGACGTTTTCCTATCTGAAATTTAATGGTTGATAGGTAAATTTAATATATCTGCAATTTCTATTATGCGAGGCGCTGCTGATTTTGGGCAAACTAAGCAATAGAAATTGTCGGAACCCGTATCAACATAAAGTAAAGTATAATCACTTATCGCTTCTACTTTAGCCTTAATACGTGCAAACTCATGCTTTGCCTCTTCGAAAGTGATTTCGAAAGGTTGTTCAAGCGCTTCTGAAAGAAAATGATTGAGTGAGTCATAATCAATTTTCCAGTCATCTTGGTAGCAATGTAGATAACTTCTGATAAGCTCCAATTTAGCGTATTCTTCATCTAAATCTTCGTCCTCATAGATATCACCAAATGCGATCATTTTCTCTCGACATTTTTCAAGGTCTTTATTTAGCCATTTATAGAGGCTTTTAACTTGCTTAATATATTTTGCTTTGATGTATTTTTTCGTTTCAAGCAACATAAGTAACTCATCAAATAAGGCATCTTGATTGATTTCAGTTTCACGTCTGTCAATGCTATCGCAAATCAAATCAACGGCTTGTTTTAACAAATCAAACTTGTAATGTTGTTCATCAAGCGGTTTGGCATAATAAATCGCTGCCATTAAATTAGAAATAAAAAGCTTATCAGCATGTTGTAATGAATATGCGGCATCGCAAATAGGTTGCCCAGCAAATAACTCAATTCTTTGCGGAAATTCAAATTCAATTTCTTTAATAATATGTTCATATTCCTTATGCGGTTTTATGCCGAACGCAATATTTAAAAAAGAATAGCCAGAACCATTAAAAAATTCTTCTCGAGAAGCAGGTACGAATCCCATTGGGTTACAGAATTGGCTTTGTAAATCATACATATCGCCGTCAAAATCTAATTCCTTAAATTTTTCTTTGGAATAATCATCCCAATTGTCGGAATAGTAAAATTGATAGGCATTGATAGGCGTTTCAAAGAGGGTGTTTTTGACGTCGATACATCCATCTTGTTGCGTTTGAAGATAACGTTCAATTTTTGCGAGTTTTTGATCTAATAGAGAGAAATCTTCAGGCTTTTCAATCGCATTAAACACGGCATCAACTGAATGTAAAAATTTCTCATAATGCGGACTCTTTTGATTAAATGGCTTGGCAAGTACCATATCCTGACAAAGTTTTTTCGCTTCATCTGTTACGGCGAAAACGAAGCTATCCTGATCGGGAAAAATAAAAACTCTAAAAAGTGAGCTATCTGTTGGGTTTAATTTAAAATCAATAGAAAGAAATAATTGAACCCAATTTTCCTCTTCAAATTCAATGCGCGTAATACAAGGCAATTTCATTGTTTTTTTCAGGAGCAATTCTAAGGGCTGATATAAATCAGATAACCCCGTATTTTCTAGAAATTCAGATTCATCTAAATTGGCTTTACCATAATGCCAATAGGTTGCGATTGCCATTGGCGCAACCTTGTGATTTCTGGCAAACAACCTCTCAGATGGTTCTTCTTTTGCCTTAAAATATTGAAAGATTTTGTCCAGTTTGGTTATTAATTTTTTGTCTAATTTATCAGCGTGTTGTTTAGATTTAAAAAACATAATAAAAATGCTCAGTTTAAAAGAGATTACTCATAATATTCATATTTCTTTGTGGTTTTATTTAACCATATACCTTTTTCATCATACATAATGCTTTCAATCACATTACCGTGTTGATCAAATTTATGACGCGTTGTGAGCGTTGCTTCTAATTTCCCATGTTGGTCAAAAATTTCACGTTTTAATTCATTGTGGTTTTTGTCATAAGTAAAATCTGCTCGTCCCTCATTAAAAGACGTGTTATGTACAAAGTCGCCATTTTCGAGATAACGATAAGTTTCGCAATTACTTTCTTTTCCATTATCATCAAAGTCACAAGCTTTGATGAGTTTATCGTCCTTGTAATGGAATTTTTTCGCATGGCCGTCAATAAGTTTTGCATAATAAACAGCTTCAGATATGAGTTTCCCATCTTTGTCGTAAAGTCTTTTGATGTAATCTTCTTGGAAGTTCGGCTTTTTTGGCTTTTTGCCTACATAGGTGATTTCTAAAATGACGCCTGAACCATCGCGGTTTTCTTGATAGTGGTAGAGTCTTCCATGAGTCTCTTTATAGATATCGGAACGAATTTCTTCTAATCGATTGCTTTGATCATATCGATAATTCGCCGTCGTTTTATCGGAAAATTCAGATTCTTGGGTAATCTCTTCAGTCTTAATTAAAAAGCCTTGTTCGTTATAAAATTGACGAACATCGTTCGTGATCACTTCTCCTTCTACTGCATCAGGATTATCTTCCGAATGTGAAATAACGGATTTCACTTTGCCTTGTAAGTGATTAGCTTGCCAATCAGTTTGAATAGGGAAAAGTGCGAAAGCAGAGGTAGAAAGGCTAGCAAGAAGGGCTGTCAGTAAAAATTTATGCATAGTCGTTCCTTTTATCACAAGCGGTCGGATTTAATAAATGTTTTGCAAAAAAACGCCGAAAAATAACTGCTTGTTTGAGTTATATAAATAGTTGACTAAAATGTTATACTAATTCGAATGTTTTTTGAAGTGTAGTTAAATAAATTTGCTTTTTTATAGGGAAGAAAATGATGAAAGTATTTCGGAAAGTAGTCATTTTCTGTATTGATAAGAAAAGCATAATATACAAATACATTGATTAAGAGAGATATTAGGAAATATGCAGCGTTTAAAGACACCATTAGAAATATTTTTGTGGACAATTGGTATATTGTTTGGAATTGTCACGTTATTATTTATTTTGAGTTATTTTGTATTTTATGTTTTGTTCTCTTCAGCTCCACAAGATTGGGGGCTTAGAGGCGTTCAGTTACAAGATAAACCGTATTTAGCAGGTATTGATGATCTATCTCCGAATGCATTTGTTTTTGCAACAACCGGAGAAGATGCGCCAGATTATGTTATTACGCTCGATAATACGTATTTTAAGTGGGGCGATTTTCGTTTAAATAAACTTTCATTAAATAGTAATGTTGTTAGAATCAATAACTTGGCTAGATTGGGTGAACAACATGATACTGACTTAGGCATGCCAGAAACGATTTCTATAAATGGACGGTCTTGTTTGAGTAGAGGAAGTTTTGTTTTTGTACGAATAAAAGGTAAAGGGCCTTCGATGTCTTATTCTGATTTTACCTTAGCCAGTTGTGAAATACCTGAAGGTGAAGTTATTCTACCGACGATTCGTTTAAAGAGTAAAGTTGCATTTTATGAAAATCGCCAGCTCAATTATGATTACCTGTGGAAACATAATGAGTTAATAAGTTCACAAATAAAGCAAGCTCATAGTTATAATGCGAACTTTGTAGAGCCGAGTTTGCAAGTTCAGTTAGCTAATGATAAAGATAAATTTGATATTTGGTGGTATTACACTGATTTAACCAATCATGCGAAGCTTATCCAAGTTGTTCACGCTGATTATATGGATAAAGCAAGTAATGAAAGGAATTTTGTTATTGGTGAGTGTCGTTATAAAGTAGGTAACACTCAAATTTATCTCACTGATTTAACAAAAGATACCGCACATTGGCATTTTATTGATGATTTCGATTCAGGTGATATTTCTGATAAATGTAAAATGCAAATCTTGCCTTATCGTTTGGTGAAACGCTAATAGAATCAATCAAATTAAAATGCTTAAAAATGCAAAGTGCGGTCAAAAATTCTTGTGTTTTTGACCGCACTTGTTTATGGAATTATCAGCAAATTACTTTTCAGTTTTTAACTGATTTTCTCTAGCTGCTTTGACAAAGCCTTCAAATAATGGGTGGCCATCACGTGGCGTTGACGTAAATTCAGGGTGGAATTGACATGCCACAAACCATGGGTGGTTTGGTACTTCAATGATTTCCACTAATTTACGATCCGCAGATAAACCGGTTACTTTAAGGCCCGCTTTTTCAATTTGTGGAAGCAGGTTATTGTTCACTTCATAACGGTGACGATGACGTTCTTCAATGGTTTCTTTGCCATATAATGCACGCGCTTTTGAGCCTTCAATTAAATGACATTGCTGTGCCCCTAAACGCATCGTACCACCAAGATCTGAATTATCATCACGGGTTTCAATGTGGCCTTCTGCATCTTGCCATTCTGTAATTAAACCCACAACAGGTTGTTCACAGTTACGATCAAATTCAGATGAGTTTGCTTTTTCAAGACCAGCAACGTTGCGTGCATATTCGATTAATGCAATTTGCATCCCTAAACAAATGCCTAAGTAAGGAATATTGTTTTCACGCGCATATTTTGCGGTCAAGATTTTGCCTTCTACACCGCGATAGCCAAAACCGCCCGGTACTAAAATACCATCGACACCTTTTAATACGTCAGTGCCTTTAGTTTCAACATCTTGAGAATCAATGTATTTGATATGCACGCTTAAACGGTTTTTCAAACCTGCGTGTTTTAAGGCTTCATTCACTGATTTATAAGCATCAGGTAATTCAATGTATTTACCGACCATGCCAATGGTGACATCGCCCACAGGGTTGGCTTCTTGATAAAGCACTTGTTCCCATTCAGAAAGATCAGCTTCAGGACAGTCTAAGTGGAAACGTTGGCAGATGAATTCATCTAAACCTTGTGATTTCAATAATGCTGGAATTTGATAGATTGAATTCACATCTTTTAATGAGATGACCGCACGTTCTGGTACGTTACAGAATAAGGCAATTTTTGCACGTTCGTTTGGTGGAATCATGCGATCAGAACGACAAATAAGCACATCTGGCTGAATACCAATTGAAAGTAATTCTTTTACAGAATGTTGAGTTGGTTTGGTTTTTACTTCGCCCGCAGTCGGGATGTATGGCACTAACGTTAAGTGCATAAAGAGAGTATTCTCACGACCTACTTGTACGGCAAGTTGACGAAGTGCTTCTAAGAATGGAAGCGATTCAATATCACCCACTGTTCCGCCTACTTCCACAATTACCACATCATGGCCTTGTGCGCCGGCAATCACGCGATCTTTAATTTCATTGGTGATGTGTGGGATAACTTGAATTGTCGCACCTAAATAATCACCACGACGCTCTTTGCGTAATACTTCAGAATAAATTTTACCTGTGGTGAAGTTATTGCGTTTTGTCATTTTGGTACGAATAAAACGCTCGTAGTGACCTAAGTCTAAATCGGTTTCCGCCCCGTCTTGTGTCACGAACACTTCGCCGTGTTGGGTTGGGCTCATTGTACCCGGATCCACGTTGATGTAAGGGTCTAATTTCATAATAGTCACGTTTAAGCCACGTGCTTCTAAAATTGCTGCCAATGATGCAGCAGCAATACCTTTACCTAACGATGAAACCACACCGCCTGTGACGAAAATATAATTTGTAGCCATAGTGAGAGACCTAAAAATGTTGGGATAAAAATGATTATAGCCAATCATCTTTTATGCAAATTTGTGCAGAATGCTGAAAAGTGCGGTCAAAAATAAAAGAAAAAGATGATTAGCTATCAAGACGGGAGGATAGTTTACAGGATTTGAGATTTTTATACAATCTTGTCTTGTCAGGAATGTATGAAAATTAAATGGCTTATCATATTCTCCATTCTACGATAGAATACGCTCAATTTTTTTATAAAGAAGAGATGAGTTTATGACAAATAAAGCATTAAGCGTGGTGATTTTAGCGGCCGGTAAAGGCACTCGTATGTATTCTGATTTACCAAAAGTCTTGCATAAAGTGGCAGGAAAACCGATGGTAAAACATGTGATCGATACGGCGAATCAATTAGGTGCAGAAAACGTGCATTTGATTTATGGTCACGGTGGCGAATTAATGCGTGAATGTTTGGCAAATGAAAGCGTAAACTGGGTGTTCCAAGCTGAACAATTGGGTACAGGACACGCTATGCAACAAGCGATGCCTTTTTTCCGTGATGATGAAAATGTTTTAATGGTGTATGGCGATGGCCCAATGATTACACCGGAAACATTGCAAAAATTAATCGATGCGAAACCTGAAAATGGTATTGCAGTGTTAACGGTCGTATTAGATAACCCAACGGGTTATGGTCGAATCGTACGTGAAAATGGCAAAGTTGTAGGGATTGTTGAACAAAAAGATGCAACGCCTGAGCAGCTTAAAATTCAAGAGATTAATACAGGTGTGTTAGTTTCAGATGGTGCAAGTTTCAAAAAATGGTTAGCGCGTTTAGATAATAATAATGCACAAGGCGAGTTTTATATTACTGATGTAATTAGCTTAGCTCATCAAGATGGTTGTCCGATTGTAGCTGTTCAAGCAACTGATTTTATGGAAGTTGAAGGGGTGAATAACCGCCTACAATTAGCCAAAATGGAACGCTATTATCAACGCAAACAAGCAGAAAAACTTTTACTTGCAGGCGTGATGTTGATTGATCCTGAGCGTTTTGATTTACGCGGCACATTAGAACACGGTAAAGATGTTGAAATCGATGTGAACGTGATTGTGGAAGGTAATGTGCGTTTAGGTGATCGAGTAAAAATCGGTGCAGGCTGTGTATTGAAAAATGTAACCATTGGTGATGATGTTGAGATCAAACCTTATTCTGTTTTAGAAGATGCGACAATTGGTGAGAAAGCGGCGATTGGTCCATTCTCTCGTTTACGTCCAGGTGCTGAATTAGCGGCTGAAACCCATGTGGGCAACTTCGTGGAAATTAAAAAATCCACAGTAGGTAAAGGTTCTAAAGTAAACCACCTCACTTATGTCGGTGATACTGAAATCGGTGAAAACTGTAACATCGGTGCGGGGGTGATTACTTGTAACTATGATGGTGCGAATAAATTTAAAACAATAATTGGTAACAATGTATTTGTTGGATCGGATACGCAGTTAGTCGCGCCAGTTACTGTGGCCGATGGTGCAACGATCGGTGCGGGTTCAACCATTACGAAAAACGTTGAAAAAGATGAGCTTGTGATCACTCGCGTGCCACAACGTCATATTCAAGGTTGGCAAAGACCGGTGAAGAAAAAGTAATTAACATTGCAAGGCGAGCCAATGTGTTCGCCTTTTATGATTTGATGCCTTTTACTTTATAAAGGTTGTTCGAGTTGCTAAAATCATCGTCCATTTATAAAAACAGATAATTTCCTATGACAAAAAATAAAACAGGACTTTCATTCCTTTGGTTAAGTGCGGTCGCATTTATCCTCGATTTACTGACCAAATATATTGTGGTGCAACGCTTTGATCTCTATGAAAGCGTGAACCTATTACCCGTTTTTAATTTAACCTATGTGCGTAACTATGGCGCAGCGTTTAGCTTTTTAGCTGAGCATGATGGTTGGCAGAAATATTTCTTTATCGTGCTCGCGATTGGTATTTCCTTAATGCTAGCTTACTTTATGAAAAAGAATTCTGCAGAACAAAAATTACAAAACTCAGCTTATGCACTGATTATTGGTGGTGCGTTAGCCAATATGGTGGACCGTGCGTATAACGGTTTTGTGGTGGATTTCTTAGATTTTTATTGGGATATTTATCATTATCCGGTATTCAATGTGGCAGATATTGCCATTTGTATTGGTGCGGGTTTATTAGCATTAGATGCCTTTAAAGGTGATAAAAAGAGCGGTCAAAAATGAAGATAATTTTAGCTAACCCTCGTGGATTTTGCGCAGGTGTCGATCGAGCCATTAGCATTGTTGAATTAGCGCTTGAAATTCATGGTGCACCAATTTATGTACGTCATGAAGTGGTGCATAACCGTTTTGTGGTGAATGGTTTGCGTGAGCGTGGGGCGATTTTTGTAGAAGAATTAAGTGAAGTGCCAGATGGCGCCATTGTGATTTTTTCCGCCCACGGCGTGTCACAAGCCGTTCGTCAGGAAGCGAAAGATCGTCAGTTAAAAGTATTTGATGCAACTTGTCCGTTGGTAACCAAAGTGCATATGCAAGTGGCTCGTGCAAGCCGTAAAGGGACAAAAGCGATTTTGATCGGACACAAAGGCCATCCAGAAGTGGAGGGCACAATGGGGCAGTACAACAACGAGGAAGGTGGTATTTTCTTAATTGAAAGCGTGGAAGACATTGCTCGTTTGCCGATTCAAGAAAATGATGATTTAACCTTTATGACGCAAACTACACTTTCTCTTGATGATACGGCGGAAACTATCAATGCATTGAAAGACAAATATCCTGCTATTCAAGGCCCACATAAAAACGATATTTGCTATGCCACAACCAATCGCCAAGAAGCAGTGCGTGAATTAGCGAAACAATGTGAGCTAGTCGTGGTTGTAGGCTCTAAAAACTCATCAAATTCTAACCGTTTAGCTGAGTTGGCATCGCGTATGGGCGTGAAATCAAAATTGATTGATGATCCAAATGATGTGACAGCAGATTGGTTTGAAGGCGTTGAAACAATTGGCGTAACAGCAGGGGCCTCAGCACCCGAAGAGTTGGTGCAATCTGTGATTGCTCGATTAAAAGAATTTGGTGCGGATAGTATCGAAGAGCTTCAAGGCTTAGAAGAAAATATGTTCTTTGAAGTGCCAAAAGAGTTACGAATTAAAGAAGTAAACTAATTCTATTAAAAAAGTGCGGTTAATTTACCGCACTTTTTTGTGTTATTTTATTTTTTATTGTGCACTTTAAGCCATTTCTGCATTTGTTCAATTTCTGCCTGTTGAGCGTTAATAATATTCTCAGCAAGCTTACGCATCTCAGGATCTTTTCCGTATTTTAATTCAACTTCCGCCATTTTTACTGCGCCAATATGGTGTGGCAACATACCTGCTGCAAAAGCAACATCAGGATCTTTATATTGCGCAGCTGCCATCATGTCTTGATGCATTTGATTCATACCTTGCATTAATTCTTGTTGCATTGCAGAATCTGTCGACATTGGCATATTCATGTGTGCTTGATGCGGTTGTTCATTAGCTTGGGCATAAATTGAAACTGCAGCAGCGCTAAGTGTGATAAAAGTCATAAGTTTTTTCATGTTTTTCTCCTATGTGATAACTGAATGAGCACCAATCATAAACTTTGACCTAAGGTTAAGGTCAATATTTATTCCGAAAATTTTTGGTGAGATGCTAAAATAAGACAATGTTTGATATGAGGGACAGAATCATGAAACAAAAAATTGTGCTTGCCACAGGTAATAAAGGCAAAGTAAAAGAAATGGCAGACGTATTAGCCGATTTCGGTTTTGAAGTGATTGCTCAGACCGATTTAGGCATCGAAAGCCCAGAGGAAACAGGCTTAACGTTTGTCGAAAATGCGATTTTGAAAGCGCGTTATGCATCTGAAAAATCAGGTTTACCGGCCATTGCAGATGATTCCGGTCTTGTGGTGGAGGCGTTAAATGGTGCGCCTGGATTGTATTCTGCTCGTTATGCAGGTGTGGATGGTGACGAAGCTGATGCGAAAAATCGTGAAAAATTACTGGCAGAATTAGTCAATGTTCCAACTGAACGTCGCCAAGCAAAATTTGTGAGTACGATTGTGTTATTACAACACCCAAGTGATCCTTCTCCTATCATTGCTCAAGGTGAATGTGAAGGGAAGATCATTTATGAAGAAAAAGGTGAAAATGGCTTTGGCTATGACTCGCTCTTTTTTAGCCCAGAAAAAGGCTGTACTTTTGCAGAATTAGAAACCGTAGAGAAAAAGAAAATCTCTCATCGTGCGAAGGCATTAGCAGTTTTAAAATCAAAATTAAGCGTCTAAAGTGCGGTTAATTTTTACTGAGAATTTAAGGATACAAAATGATTGTGACAACAACCCCTAATGTTGAAGGGAAACAAATCGTAGAATATAAACAAGTCGTCTTCGGTGAGGTGATTGCGGGTGCCAATTTTATGCGTGATTTTTTTGCTGGCATTACGGATGTGATTGGTGGGCGTTCTAGTGTTTATGAGCGTCGTATTAGTCGTGCGCGTCAAGATGCGTTGAAAGAACTGGAAGAAAAAGCGTATGCCTTGGGTGCTAATGCTATTGTTGGCGTAGAGGTTAATTACACAACGGTAGGCGCGAAAAGCATGTTTATGGTGATTGCAAGTGGCACGGCAGTGGTGGTGCGCTAAGGTCGTTTTTTCATTTACTTAAATGTAATTTTTGCGATTAGGATCGCAAAAGTGCGGTCAATTTCTTGCGTGTTTTTGGTGTTTCTTAAAAATGTCGCTGTTGATATGAATCAACGGTACTTTTTGTTAATAAAGGGCATTTTTATGAAATTGATGAAACATTTATTTAGTTCATTATTTGTTGCGACCACAATGTTGAGCTCGCAAGTGTTTGCAGAAGAAAAGGTGGCTGAACAGGCTCAACCTCAAGCGCAAGTTCAGCAACAAACCGCATCACAAACTACACAACAAGCAGTGAGTGATAAATTAAATATCAATACCGCCAGTGCATCAGAAATTCAAAAAGCGCTAATTGGTATTGGTGCGAAAAAGGCGGAAGCCATTGTGCAGTATCGTGAAAAGCACGGTAATTTCACTATGGCAGAACAATTGCTTGAAGTACAAGGCATTGGTAAAGCAACCTTAGAGAAAAACCGCGATCGTATTGCGTTTTAATCTGCGTTATTTATATATAAAAAGCGGGATAGTGATATCTCGCTTTTTTTGTATTTGAAGATAAAATTTACCAAAACTTGCAAAATATCAAATTTTTTTGAAATAAATAGGGGATTTCTTGCAAAGGTTTTTTAAGAGAGTAGAATAACAAAAGGTATAAAAATACCTATGTTGAAGTATAAAAATAATCAATTAATTATTTGGAGTAAGATATGGCATCAGAAAATTTAAATCAATCTTCTGTTGCTCTCACACCAGTTGAAGCAACGGATTATGCTGAAAACGTCGCTGCGTATAAAGCGCAAAAACGCCCATTTTTATCATTTCTGTCTGGTATTAGTGCTGGGGCTTGTATTGCATTAGCCTTTGTATTTTATACGACAACTCAAACAGCGAGCGCTGGCGCGCCTTGGGGATTAACCAAGTTAGTTGGTGGATTAGTCTTCTCTTTAGGCGTAATTATGGTGGTAATTTTAGGATCTGAATTATTCACCTCTTCTACTTTAACCTTAGTTGCCCGCGTAGGCGGAAAAATCACTACAGCACAAATGATCCGAAATTGGATTGTGGTATATTTGGGCAACTTTGTGGGCGGTTTATTTATTGCTGCGGTGATTTGGTTTGGGGGACAAACCATGGCAGCAAGTGGTCAATGGGGTTTAACCATTTTGGCAACCGCGCAACATAAAATTCATCATACTTGGTTTGAAGCATTTAACCTTGGTATTTTATGTAACATTATGGTGTGTGTAGCGGTATGGATGTCTTATTCCGGTAAAACTGTTACAGACAAAGCATTTATTATGATTATGCCAATTGGCTTATTTGTGGCATCAGGTTTTGAACACTGTGTGGCAAATATGTTTATGATTCCGCTTGGCATTATTACTGCACATTTTAGTACACCAGAATTTTGGCAACAAATTGGTGTGGATCCAATGAAATATGCAGACTTAGATCTTTATCATTTCATTGTGAAGAATTTAATTCCCGTAACGTTGGGCAACATTGTGGGCGGCGCAGTTTGTATCGGCTTATTCCAACGTTATTTAACCAAAGCTCACTAATGTACTAACGAACTAACAGACTTATTTTTTATCAATTAAAAAAGGAAATGACTATGTCAGAACTTAATGAAGCACAAAAAGTTGCGTGGACAGGGTTTGTTGCCGGTGACTGGCAAGAAAACGTCAACGTGCGTGATTTTATTCAGAAGAACTACACCCCGTATGAAGGTGATGATTCTTTCTTAGCTGGTCCAACCGAAGCGACAACAAAACTTTGGGAAACCGTAATGGAAGGGATCAAAGTTGAAAACCGCACTCACGCGCCATTAGACTTTGACGAACATACGCCTTCAACGATTATTTCTCACGCGCCAGGCTACATCAATAAAGACTTGGAGAAAATCGTAGGTCTTCAAACTGATGCTCCATTAAAACGTGCCATTATGCCATTTGGTGGTATTAAAATGGTGGAAGGTTCATGTAAAGTTTACGGTCGTGAATTAAATCCTGAAGTGAAAAAAATCTTCACTGAATACCGTAAAACACATAACCAAGGCGTATTCGATGTTTATACACCAGATATTTTACGTTGCCGTAAATCAGGTGTATTAACTGGTCTTCCAGATGCTTACGGTCGTGGCCGTATTATCGGTGACTACCGTCGTGTAGCACTTTACGGTGTAGACTTCTTAATGAAAGATAAATACGCACAATTCTCTTCTTTACAAAAAGACTTAGAAGATGGCGTAAATCTTGAAGCAACTATCCGTTTACGTGAAGAAATCGCAGAACAACACCGTGCATTAGGCCAAATGAAACAAATGGCAGCAAGCTACGGTTACGATATTTCTAACCCTGCAACTAATGCTAAAGAAGCAATTCAATGGATGTACTTTGCTTACTTAGCAGCAATCAAATCACAAAATGGTGCAGCGATGTCATTCGGTCGTACTGCAACCTTTATCGATATCTATATCGAGCGTGATTTAAAAGCAGGTAAACTTACTGAAACTGAAGCGCAAGAATTAGTTGACCACTTAGTCATGAAACTTCGTATGGTTCGTTTCTTACGTACACCTGAATACGATCAATTATTCTCTGGTGACCCAATGTGGGCAACTGAAACCATCGCAGGTATGGGTTTAGATGGCCGTACATTAGTAACCAAAAATACATTCCGTATTTTACACACCCTTTACAACATGGGTACTTCTCCAGAACCAAACTTAACAATTCTTTGGTCTGAGCAATTACCTGAAAACTTCAAACGTTTCTGTGCAAAAGTATCGATTGATACCTCATCAGTTCAATACGAAAACGATGATTTAATGCGTCCAGACTTCAACAATGATGACTACGCAATCGCATGTTGTGTATCACCAATGGTTGTTGGTAAACAAATGCAATTCTTCGGTGCGCGTGCAAACTTAGCAAAAACATTGTTATACGCAATCAACGGCGGTATCGATGAAAAGTTAGGTATGCAAGTTGGTCCGAAAACTGCACCAATCACTGATGAAGTGTTAGATTTCGACACAGTCATGACTCGTATGGACAGCTTTATGGATTGGTTGGCAAAACAATATGTGACTGCCTTAAATATCATCCACTATATGCATGATAAATATTCATACGAAGCTGCATTAATGGCATTACATGATCGTGATGTATACCGTACCATGGCTTGTGGTATCGCAGGTCTTTCTGTTGCAGCAGACTCACTTTCAGCAATTAAATATGCGAAAGTTAAACCAGTTCGTGGCGACATCAAAGATAAAGATGGCAATGTTGTAGCAAGCAACGTAGCGATCGACTTCGAAATTGAAGGTGAATATCCACAATATGGTAACAACGACAACCGTGTTGATGACATCGCTTGTGATTTAGTTGAACGTTTCATGAAGAAAATTCAAAAACTTAAAACTTACCGCAATGCTGTGCCTACACAATCTGTATTAACCATTACTTCTAACGTGGTTTATGGTAAGAAAACAGGTAACACCCCAGATGGTCGTCGCGCTGGCGCGCCATTCGGACCAGGTGCTAACCCAATGCACGGTCGTGACCAAAAAGGTGCGGTAGCGTCATTAACTTCTGTTGCCAAACTTCCATTTGCTTACGCGAAAGATGGTATTTCTTATACCTTCTCAATCGTACCAAATGCGTTAGGTAAAGATGCAGAAGCACAACGTCGTAACCTTGCTGGCTTAATGGATGGTTACTTCCACCATGAAGCTGCAGTAGAAGGCGGTCAACATTTAAATGTGAACGTATTAAACCGTGAAATGTTATTAGATGCGATGGAAAATCCGGATAAATATCCGCAATTAACCATTCGTGTATCTGGTTACGCAGTACGTTTCAACTCTTTAACTAAAGAGCAACAACAAGACGTCGTCACTCGTACATTCACAGAATCGTTCTAAAACACGATAAAATTTAACCGCACTTTAGCGGGAACATAAAAATTATGAGCCTGATTTTAAGTCAGGCTCATTTTTTATAGATGATATTTTTGGTAAAATTTAGCTAGATTTATTTTTTGGAAATTTATTTATGTCTGTTCTAGGAAGAATTCACTCCTTTGAATCCTGTGGAACCGTGGATGGTCCCGGTATTCGTTTTATTTTATTTATGCAAGGCTGTTTAATGCGTTGCAAATATTGCCATAACCGTGATACTTGGGATCTTGATGGTGGCCGCGAAATCAGTGTGGAAGAACTCATGAAAGAAGTGGTGAGTTATCGTCACTTTATGAATGCAACCGGTGGTGGTGTAACAGCATCAGGTGGTGAGGCCATTCTTCAAGCTGAGTTTGTTCGTGATTGGTTCCGTGCTTGTAAAGCAGAAGGGATTAATACTTGTTTAGATACTAATGGTTTTGTACGTCATTATGACCACATTATTGATGAACTGCTCGATGTAACCGATCTTGTTTTGCTTGATTTAAAAGAACTTAACGATCAAGTGCACCAAAACCTTATTGGTGTACCAAATAAACGGACGCTGGAATTTGCGAAATATCTGCAAAAACGTAATCAACGTACTTGGATTCGTTATGTAGTCGTTCCAGGCTATACAGATAACGATCACGATATTCATCTGCTCGGACAGTTTATTGAAGGTATGACCAATATTGAAAAAGTCGAACTTCTCCCTTATCATCGATTAGGGGCTCATAAATGGAAAACCCTTGGCTTTGAGTATGAGCTCGAAGATGTTTTGCCACCGACGAAAGAATCGCTTGAGCATATTAAAACGATTCTTGAAGGATATGGACATACGGTAAAATATTAAGCTAGGGTATAAAAAGATTAACAGCAGGCTTAGAAAGCTTTAAGGAGGAAAAATGAAAAAATTAGTATTAACGTTTTTAGGTGTAGCCCTTTTAGCAGGCTGTTCAGCTGTTCAATCGCCACTTCCTCAAGAAGAGGTGAAACTAAGCCCACCTTCGAAAGATAGAGTGGGTTATGCTCGCTTGGTAAAAGACAAAAATTACTACATTGATACCGATTCTATTTGGGTCGATAACCAAGATTTAAACCAAGTACATTTTGATGCGGTAGTGAATTTGGATAAAGGCTTATATGTGTATCCAAATGAGAAAAGACGTTATGCACGTTCTGTTCGCCAATATAAAATCTTAAACTGTAAGAACTACCATTTAACTCAAGTTCGTACTGATTTTTATGATGATTTCTGGGGCGAAGGTTTACGTGCTGCACCGAAAAAACAAGATAAATATACAATCAGCTTAAAGCCTAATACAACGCTCTATGCGGCTGCACAAATCATTTGTGTGAATTCCGATAGAAAACCTTCTTTAGAGTTAGAAGGTTCAAAAGCGAAATAATCAATCAAAGTGCGGTTAGAAATAGCTGCATTTTTTATCTTTCTGAAATTAATGAGCACGTAATAAAAAACGGTCAATATTTATCAAATATTGACCGCTCTTTTTATCTCATAATGAAAGATTATTTCACACGAGAAACGTATTCACCTGAACGAGTATCGACTTTAATCACTTCACCGATTTGAACGAAAAGAGGTACTTTCACCACAGCGCCAGTGCTTAATGTTGCTGGTTTACCGCCTGTACCCGCAGTATCACCTTTAAGACCTGGGTCGGTGTCGATGATTTCTAATTCTACGAAGTTTGGTGGAGTAACGCTGATTGGCGCACCATTCCATAAAGTCACGATACAATCTGCTTGGTCCAACAACCATTTTTCTGCATCACCGACTGCTTTTGCATCAGCAGAGTATTGTTCGAATGTTTCTGGGTGCATGAAGTACCAGAATGCATCATCTTTGTATGAATAAGTGAGGTTAAGATCCATAACATCAGCAGCTTCAACCGAAGTACCAGATTTGAAGTTTACATCTAATACTTTGCCTGAAATTAATTTACGAATACGAGTACGAGTAAAAGCTTGGCCTTTACCTGGTTTAACGAATTCGTTCTCAACGATCACACAAGGCTCACCGTCTTGCATAAATTTTAGACCTGGTTTGAAATCACTGGTAGTATATGTAGCCATATTAAAAATATCCTAAAAAATAGAGATTGTTTGAAAGTGCGTATTTTAACCCGAAATATTGCGATTAGAGAAGAACAAAATTGGTTAGAAACCCTAAAAAATGCGATTTCTGATCCGAAAATCTTATTAAAAACCTTAAATTTGCCTGTTGAAGATTTTGGCGAGGACATCGCTGCTCGTAAACTTTTTGCTATGCGAGTGCCTTTGCCTTTTGTTGAAAAAATGGAAAAAGGGAATCCTAAAGACCCGCTTTTTTTACAAGTGATGACGGCTCAACAAGAATTTATTGAAGCGGAGGGTTTTAGCCAAGATCCTTTAGATGAGCAGCAAAAAAATGCCGTGCCTAATATTCTGCATAAATACCAAAATCGCTTGCTATTCATGGCAAAAGGGGGCTGTGCAGTCAATTGTCGTTATTGCTTCCGTCGTCATTTTCCTTATGATCAAAACCCAGGCAATAAAACCAGTTGGCAACAAGCAATAGACTATATTGCCGCACATCCTGAAATCGAAGAAGTGATTTTTTCGGGTGGTGACCCGATGATGGCGAAGGATAGTGAATGGGCGTGGCTATTAGAACGCCTTGAAAAAATACCGCACTTACAACGTTTGCGTATTCACTCTCGTTTGCCGGTCGTGATTCCAGAGCGCATTACGGATGAATTTTGTGATTTATTGCTAAAAAGCCCATTACAAACAGTGTTTGTGACACATATCAATCATCCAAATGAAATTGATGAAGAACTCGCTTTGGCTATGCAAAAACTGGCAGGCGCTAAAGTCACGTTACTCAATCAATCAGTCCTTTTAAAGGATGTGAATGATAACCCACATACATTAAAAGTATTAAGCGATAAGCTGTTTCAAGCAGGCATTCTGCCTTATTACTTGCATTTGTTGGATAAAGTGCAAGGTGCGAGCCATTTCTATATTTCAGATGAGAAAGCGTTACAAATTTATAAAGAATTACAGGCGCTCACTTCTGGCTATTTAGTACCCAAATTAGCTCGAGAAATTGGTGGAGAGCCAAATAAGACTTTATACACAGCGTAAGATCCGATAAAATACGATCCAATTTTTCACCGCACTTTTTGTGCGATCTTTAGTTTAGCAAATCGAGGTAATCCCGTGGATAATAAAAATCAACCTAACGACAATTCATCTCAAAATGAATTAGATTTAGGACTCAACCATTCTGACTCTATTACACCAAGAAAATCGGTTCAACAAAGTGGCTCAATTTTTGATAAAGCCAAAGGTTTATTTGGTAAAAAAGAACAGCCAGATACGCAATTCCATGTTCGTCGCGAACCAACTTTTGGCGCGGCAGCAAGCCAACCTTTTTCGCCTTCTCAAGCATTTCAAAGTGAAAATGCTGAACAGTCAGCGCCATCAAGTGCTTTCGGAAATCAAGAGCCAGTTGAAAATGTTCAAGTAGAAAACGTAGCGGAAGAAAAAGTGATTTTTGAAAATTCTCCTGCAGAAGAGATTGTAGAGGTAGAGGAAGTGACAACTCAAGCCGAAACAGTTGCACCGGCAGCCGCTGCAAGCTTGAAATCACCTGAAAAATGGAAGGTTCTACAAATGTTACCAGAAAAACATCGTCGTTTATTTATTGCGATTTTGGGTTTAGTGGTATTGCTGATCATTTTCTTCACCTTAAAACCAAACTCAGATACGGTGGAGTCTTTTGAACAACAAAACAGTAATGAAATTCCAGTTCAATTCCAATCATTGGATCAGTCTCAACCAGTTGAAACGACGATATTAGATAACAATAATACGGTAGCACCAGCAAAAACAGAACAAACAGCAAATGACGCTAAATCAGATACACCTCCAGCAATGGAATATGTAGGTGATAAAGCAGACGCCGCTAAATCACAAACTGCAGAGCCTGCGCAACAAACTGTTGCTCAACAACCAGCAACTCAACCTGTGCCAGTTAAACCAACTCTTGATGCAACAAGTAAAGAACCATTGCCAAGAACACTGCAGCCAACGGCAGAAAAACATACCGCAACGGTTGAGCATAAAGCAGAACCTCGTCGTGAACATACACCAGTGGTTCAAGAGAAGAAACAACCTAAACCAGCAACTGAAAAAGTGACAGCTCAACCGACTCAAACCGTGAAAAAAGAGCAAAGTAAAATTCAAGAAGCTAAACCTGTTGCGACTAAAGAAACTAAAGTTCAAATTGTGGAAGCGAAATCCTCAACCAACAAGACTGTGAAAGCTGCAGAACCAGTAGCTCAAACTGCTTCAACAGGTGCAACAAAAACATTAACTGTGCCTCAAGGTGTTTCACTGATGCAAGTATTCCGTGATAATAAATTGAATATTGCCGATGTGAATGCGATGACCAAAGCAAATGGTGCAGGTAATGCATTAAGCAGCTTCAAACCTGGTGACAAAGTACAGGTTTCAGTGAACAGTCAAGGCCGAGTGAGTGAGCTTCGTTTATCAAATGGCGGTAAGTTCATTCGTCAAGCTGATGGTTCATACCAATATAAAAAATAATCTTTAGTGGGCGAGTAATCGCCCATTTTTCTAGATAAGATTGTTTATCCTTGCTCATTTTATAAAGTGAGCAATCATAAACAAACCTTGATGGAAACAGGATTCATGTTAAAAAAAATAAGCGTAATTTTGACCGCACTTTGTCTTTCTGCTTGTTCACAAAATGTTGAATTAAGCAAACCAGCACCACAGAAAATGAAAGTGCAAACCGTTGATAAAAAATCCCAAAAGGGTTCAGCGACGGTTTATTTGTGTAAAGGCAATAAAGAAGTGAGTGTGGTTCATACCAAGCAAAAACAGAAAAGTAAAAAAACACTTAGTCAGGTGACCGTTACTTTTAATGATGTAACCGAAAAATTGACACGAGTGATTTCTGAGCGTGGGAGAAATTATGCGAATATTCGTTGGTATTGGCAGGAGCGTGATGACTTCAGTCAATTACAAACTAGCGTAGGTGAAGTGCTCGCAGAACGCTGTGTTAAACAACCAAGTGAATTAAAATCAGGCAAATAATTCTTTTATGGATCTCCAACGCGGCTTTGTGTTACATCGTCGTCCTTATAGTGAAACCAGCCTTTTGGTGGATTTATTCACTGAAGAAATGGGACGTTTGACGGTTATTGCAAAAGGTGCACGTGCGAAACGTTCGGCATGGAAATCTGTCTTACAGCCTTTTACGCCATTACTTCTTCGTTGGTCAGGTAAAGGCGCATTAAAAACGCTTACTAAAGCAGAGCCAGCGGCAATTACGCTCCCTTTGCAGCAAACGGCTTTATACAGCGGGTTTTATGTAAATGAGCTGATTACTCGCGTGATCGAACCAGAAACAGCCAATCCACAACTTTTTCAGCATTATCTTCAATGCTTAACAGGCTTAGCCACTCAACCACAGGTTGAGCCTACATTACGTCTATTTGAATTTCATTTACTTAAAATCTTAGGTTATGGCATTGATTTTCTGCATTGTGCTGGCTCAGGTTTGCCAGTGGATGAATCAATGACTTACCAATATCGTGCGGAAAAGGGTTTTATCGCCTCGTTAGTGAAAGATAACTTGACCTTTTATGGTCGAGATTTACTCGCCTTTGAGCGTTTGGACTTTACCAATGAGGCAGTCTTGCAAGCAGCAAAACGTTTTACTCGCATCGCACTTAAACCTTATTTAGGTGATAAGCCGCTGAAAAGCCGAGAATTATTTACGCAAAATGTACTTTATTTAAAATAATCCCTTTCTTTGATAAAAATAGATTAAAACAGCATCATGGCTTTACTTTACGCTCCACAAAAAAAACAGAAAACCATACAAAGAATCGTCGCTGAAATTCAGGATTTAGATTATCAAGGGCTAGGTGTTGCCAAAATTCAAGGTAAAACCTGGTTCATTGAAAACGCGTTGCCAGCGGAAAAAGTGGAAGCGGTAGTGACCGATGAGAAACGTCAATATGGATTAGCCACTGCTCAAAAATGGCTACAAAAGAGTAGTCAGCGTGTTGAGCCACTATGTCGTTATTATGAGCGTTGTGGTGGATGCCAAGGCCAGCATATTCCTGTGGAAATACAACGTAAAGCGAAAGAGAAAGCCCTTTTTTCTCGTTTAAGTAAACTGCAAGCAGAGCCTATTCAATTAATGCCCATGATTTGTGGTGAACAATGGGCTTATCGTCGTCGAGTACGATTAAGTTTACTGTGGAATGCGAAAAACAAAACCGTTGAAATGGGATTTCGTCAGAAAAACTCCAATCAGTTAGTCAGCATTCAGCAATGCTTAGTCGCAGAGTCAGCAATCAATGATCTTATCCCAAAATTGACTGCACTTTGGGCGCAATATTCAGCCCCGAAACAATTAGGGCATATTGAATTGGTTTCTGCTGAGAATGGCGTAGCTATGTTGTTACGCTATAAAGGAAATTTAGCCGAAACTGACCGCACTTTGTTGCTCGAGTTTGCTCGTATAAATGCCGTAAATTTGTTTCTGCAAGATGATCAAAGTATTCAACTTGTGCATGGTGAAATGCCTTATTATGCGTTAGATGATATTCGTTTATCTTTTGATATCCGCGATTTTATTCAAGTGAATACCCACTTAAATCAGCAAATGGTTGAGACTGCTTTAGATTGGCTTGATTTGAATCAGGACGATCACGTTTTAGATTTGTTCTGTGGGATGGGTAATTTTACTCTGCCTTTAGCCAAACGTGTGAAAAGTGCGGTTGGAATTGAAGGTGTTTTGGATATGGTGAAAAAAGCCCAAGCGAATGCACAGTTTAACCACATTGAGAATGTTGAATTTTATCAAGCCGATTTAGACCAAGCTTTTTCAGAACAACCTTGGGCAAAACAACATTTCAATAAAATTCTTCTCGACCCGCCTCGTAGCGGTGCGGCTTTTGCGCTGAATGCGTTATGTGAGCTGGGTGCAGAAAGCATTCTTTATGTATCTTGTAACCCTGCAACCTTAGTACGAGATGCTGAAATTCTCCGCTCTTTCGGCTATCGTATCATCAAAACGGCCATGATTGATATGTTCCCGCATACCAGTCATTTGGAGTCGGTGACATTATTTATCAAATAAAGTGTAAATTCTGATAGAATAGTCAGACTTTTTTGTTGTCTTAAAAAGACAACTCGGTTGACAGGATGTCACCGAGCCATATTCATCAACAAGGGGGTATTATGGTTGCAGTTCGTGGTTCTCACTTATTAAATCCGCAAGATTTTGTGATCGAGCAATGGTGTTCGAGCCTTAAACTTCCTGCCACCACTGAAAAGTCCCTGATTGATGCTTGGTATTACGCTCAAGCTAAAATAGCTGAACACGCTGATAAAATGGAAAATGCAGTGCTCACATTGCAATCCGGTGTGGAAATGGTGGAAATCCTGCATGAAATGAATATGGACAGTGAGAGTTTGCTCACTGCGATGCTATTTCCATTAGTAGCAAACCAACTCGTAGATTGGGAACAAATTCAAGAAGATTTTGGTCCTAAAATCACCAAGCTACTCAAAGGCGTGGAAGAGATGGACAACATCCGTCAGCTCAACGCCAGTCATTCAGCCAATGCTTCCCAAGTGGATAATGTGCGCCGTATGCTCCTTGCGATGGTGGACGATTTCCGCTGTGTGATCATCAAACTTGCCGAACGTATTACGTTTCTTCGCGATGCGGAAAATCATTTTTGCGAAGAAGAAAAAGTGTTGGCCGCCAAAGAATGTTCCAATATTTATGCCCCATTGGCGAACCGTTTAGGTATCGGTCAATTGAAATGGGAGCTTGAAGATTACTGCTTCCGTTATTTGCATCCAGAACAATATCGAAATATTGCCAAATTATTACATGAGCGCCGCTTAGATCGTGAGCAGTATATTACTGATTTTGTGACAGAATTAACCGGTTATTTAAAAGAAAATATTGATCAGGTTGAGGTTTACGGTCGTCCAAAACATATCTATAGCATTTGGCGAAAAATGCAAAAGAAACATTTGGAATTCAGTGGCTTATATGATGTCAGAGCGGTTAGGGTGATCGTACAGAAATTGCAAGATTGTTATACGGCGCTCGGTATCGTCCACACGCATTTCAAACACTTGCCAAAAGAATTTGATGATTATGTCGCCAATCCGAAACCGAATGGCTATCAATCCATTCATACTGTGGTATTGGGCAAAGGTGGTAAGCCGATTGAAGTGCAAATTCGTACTCAACAAATGCATGATGATGCTGAACTTGGCGTCGCAGCGCACTGGAAATACAAAGAAGGGACGACAGGTAGTCTTTCTGCTTACGAAGAAAAAATCACTTGGTTGCGTAAATTACTTGCATGGCAAGATGATATTACAGATTCTGGCGAAGTGATGGCGGAATTGCGTAGCCAAGTCTTTGATGACCGAGTCTATGTGTTTACGCCGAAAGGAGAGGTGGTAGACTTGCCAGCTGGTTCTACACCACTTGATTTTGCTTATGCGATCCACAGTGAAATTGGCCACCGTTGTATTGGGGCGAAAGTCGGAGGACGTATCGTGCCATTCACTTATCACCTACAAATGGGTGAGCAAGTAGATATCATCACGCAGAAAAATCCTAACCCAAGCCGAGATTGGGTAAACCCAAACTTAGGTTTTACGCATACGTCAAAAGCGCGTGCGAAAATCCAAGCGTGGTTCAAAAAACAAGACCGCGATAAAAACGTTCCTGCGGGTAAAGAGTTGTTAGATAATGAGCTTGCGCGTTTGAATATCAGTTTAAAACAAGTAGAGCAGGTTGCATTACCTCGTTATAACTTAAAAAATCTTGAAGATTTATATGCGGGTATTGGTAGCGGTGATATTCGTTTAAATCAGTTGGTGAATTTTTTACAAAGCCGATTGATTAAAGTGACGGCTGAAGAGGCGGATCAAGAAATTCTCCGTCATGTGGCGAGCAAAAGTGCGAATACAGCCCAGCAAAAGGCGCAACAAAAAGCAGACCAGCAGCAGAAAAAAGGCTATGTGATTGTTGAAGGTGTCGGTAATTTACTGCATCATATGGCGCGTTGTTGTCAACCGATTCCAGGCGATGCAATCGCAGGCTACATTACTATGGGGCGAGGCATCTCAATTCATCGCTGCGATTGTGAGCAATTTATTGAATTACAAGCGGCACATCCTGAACGCGTGGTGGAAGCCCTTTGGGGGGATAATTACGCGGCTGGTTTCCATATTAATATTCGCATCGTGGCGAGTGATCGTAATGGTTTATTACGCGATATTACGACCGTGCTGGCGAATGAAAAAGTCAGTGTACTAGGTGTTTCAAGCCGCACAGACACCAAAAAACAAGTGGCAACGATGGATATGGAAATTGAACTGAAAAATGTCGAAAGTTTAAGTAAAATACTGGCCAGATTAGCGAAGTTAGACGACGTTATCGAAGCAAAACGTTTATAGATTACAACATAGGAACTTTTATGTATAAAACCACGGGATTAACCCATTTAATTAACTCCACAAAATATTCCTTACAAGGTTTAAAGAGTGCATTCAAAAATGAAACTGCATTTCGCCACGAATGTTTTCTTGCGTGCATTCTGATTCCGCTCGCATTTTGGCTAGGTGACACTAAAATTGAAATTGCTTTGATGATTTCATCGGTTTTACTTGTGATGGCAGTAGAGCTGTTAAATAGTGCAGTTGAAGCGGTAGTGGACCGTATCGGTACAGAACGCCACGAGCTTTCAGGGAGAGCTAAAGACCAAGGCTCAGCAGCAGTATTCATTGCCCTTTGCATTGTTGTCGTGGTTTGGGGAAGTATTTTATTTTTCTAAAGTGCGGTCAATTTTTAATAACAATTTCGGCTTATGTGTTGTACATAAGCCGTTTTTGTAGGTGGAAGTCGGACAAGATTTTATTCCTCTACATTTGCTGATATAAATAAGAAAGATTTTGGCATATTTATCTCAACAGGAGGACTCCATGACAACCGTCTCAGCCTTAGGTGCGCTCATTGCGCTCATTGTCGCTATTTTCCTTATTTTGAAAAAAGTCTCACCAGCCTATGGGATGTTAGTCGGGGCTTTGGTGGGGGGATTAGTCGGTGGTGCGGATTTATCTCAAACTGTGAGTCTCATGATCGGCGGGGCCCAAGGTATCACTACCGCAGTCATGCGAATTCTCGCAGCAGGGGTATTGGCGGGAGTACTGATTGAATCAGGTGCGGCGAATACCATTGCTGAAACTATTACAAACAAGTTAGGTGAAACAAGAGCATTATTAGCGTTAGCGTTGGCTACATTAATTTTAACTGCGGTTGGTGTCTTTATTGATGTTGCAGTGATTACGGTCTCTCCAATCGCTTTAGCACTTGCTCGTCGTACTGACTTATCAAAACCTGCGATTCTCTTGGCGATGATTGGTGGAGGAAAAGCCGGAAACTTAATGTCACCCAATCCCAATGCCATTGCGGCAGCAGACACGTTCCATCTCCCTCTAACGTCAGTGATGATGGCAGGGATTATCCCCGCTATTTTTGGCTTAATATTGACGTATTTCTTAGCAAAACGTTTAAGAAGCAAAGGTTCGCGCGTTTCAGCCCAAGAGGTTGTCACAGTTGAAACACAGAATTTACCCTCATTTTTGACCGCACTTGTGGCCCCTTTGGTTGCCATCTTCTTACTTGCACTTCGTCCGTTAGCTGATATTAAGGTGGACCCTTTAATCGCTTTGCCACTTGGTGGTCTCATTGGCGCACTCTGTATGGGGAAACTTCGTCAAGCCAATAACTATGCAATTAGTGGTTTAGGCAAAATGGCTCCGGTGGCGATTATGCTACTTGGTACGGGGGCTTTAGCCGGTATTATTGCCAATTCCGGTATGAAAGATGTGCTTATTGAAGGCTTAAAACATTCGGGTTTACCTTCTTATATCCTTGCGCCAATTTCAGGCGCACTCATGTCGCTTGCTACGGCATCAACAACTGCAGGTACTGCTGTTGCTTCGAATGTGTTTAGTTCAACGCTATTAGAGTTGGGGGTGAGTAGTCTGGCAGGTGCCGCGATGATTCATGCGGGGGCGACAGTTTTCGACCATATGCCACATGGTTCTTTCTTCCATGCAACTGGCGGTAGCGTGAATATGGATATGAAAGAACGCTTAAAATTGATTCCTTATGAAAGTGCCGTGGGTTTGATTATGACTATTGTGTCCACTTTAATTTTTGGTGTATTTAATTAGCTTAAGGAGAGAATATGAAAATTGTCATTGCGCCTGATTCATTTAAAGAAAGTTTAACCGCGCTCGAAGTAGCTAATGCGATTGAAGCGGGCTTTAAACGTATCTTTCCGAATGCTGAATATGTGAAATTACCGATGGCGGATGGTGGAGAGGGGACCGTACAATCCTTGGTAGATGCCACTCAAGGTCGCTTAATTGAAACAGAAGTCACAGCTCCGTTAGGTAACCAAGTAAAAAGCTTTTTCGGTTTATCGGGTGATGGTAAAACGGCGATTATCGAAATGGCAGCCGCATCGGGATTGCATCTTGTTCCGATGGATAAACGTAATCCCTGTCAAACCACCAGTTTTGGTACGGGTGAGCTAATTAAGCAAGCCCTTGACCTTGGTGTTCAACACATTATTTTAGGGATCGGCGGGAGCGCCACAAATGACGGTGGTGCGGGTATGCTACAAGCATTAGGCTTACGTTTATTGGATAAAAATGGTCAATCCATTGGCTTTGGTGGTGCAGCGTTATCCAATCTTGCTGAAATTCAAATGGCTGATTTAGATCCTCGATTGCAACACGTACAAATCGAAGTGGCTTGTGATGTGAATAATCCACTTTGTGGCGAACGAGGCGCCTCTGCGATTTTTGGTCCTCAAAAAGGCGCCACGCCTGAGATGGTGAAGGAACTCGATGCTGCGTTAGCCCATTTCGCCGAAATTGCCGAGCGGGATTGTGGTAAACAAATTCAAGCTCAGCCGGGCGCGGGGGCGGCAGGAGGTATGGGAGGGGGCTTATTGCTTTTACCCAATGTGCAACTTAAAGCAGGCGTGCAGATCGTGTTAGATAATTTGAAACTCGCTGAGCAAGTTAAAGAGGCTGATTTAGTCATTACCGGTGAAGGTCGTATGGATGCACAAAGTATCTTAGGTAAGACCCCAATCGGTGTGGCACGCACAGCAAAACAATTTAATAAGCCTGTTATCGCGATTGTAGGTTGTTTGCGTGAGGATTATGAAGTGGTGTATGAACATGGCATTGATGCAGTGTTCCCAATTATCCGTAATCTGGGTGATTTACCGACAATTCTCAAGCAAGGTGAGCAGAATTTAGTTTCAACAGCTCAAAATGTGGCGAGATTGTTGTCATTAAAATAAGCTTTTCATACTAAAGTGCGGTCAAAAATAACGATAAATTTGACCGCACTTTTTGATCTTATCCTCTCGGATGAAATCTTTCGTGAAGGTGTTTTAAGCGTTCTTTAGCCACATGAGTATAGATTTGCGTGGTGGAGAGATCGCTGTGTCCGAGGAGCATTTGCACAACACGGAGATCCGCACCGTGATTCACTAAATGCGTCGCAAAGGCATGACGGAGAACGTGTGGTGAAAGGGCATCCGTATCGATTCCTGCTAACACAGCATAATGTTTTATACGATGCCAAAAGGTTTGGCGAGTCATTTGCTGAGCTCGTTGACTTGGAAATACCACATCAGAGCTTTGCCCGTTAAGCAAAATAGGACGACCGTAAAGTACAAATTGTCGCACCCAAAACGCGGCTTCTTCTCCCATTGGTACAATACGTTCTTTATTACCTTTACCAATCACACGCACGACACCTTGTTGTAAATTCATATTCTCAATGGTGAGCGTGACCAATTCTGTTACACGCAATCCTGTGGCGTACAGCAATTCCAACATGGCTTTATCGCGTAACTCGAGCGGAATTTCTACATCTGGCGTATTTAATAAATCCGTGACTTGTTGCTCGGTTAAATACTTAGGCAAACGGCTTGGTAGCTTAGGCGAGCTCAGTACGGCACTGGGATCATCCGTACGATATTTTTCACGATATAAATATTGGAATAATTTCCGCATCGCACTTAGCATTCGCGCAGTACTAGTGGCTTTGTAACCTTGCTCTAAACGGCTGCCTAAGAATTGTTGCAGATCTAATGGTTCCAGGGTTTCTAGGGATAAATTTTGTTTATCTAACCAATCACACAGTGCGGTCAAATCGAGACGATAAGACTGCACGGTGTTTTCAGACAATCCTTTTTCGATCCAATATTCATTTAAGAATAAATCGACTAACGTGAGATTATTCATGTTTACACTCTATGGGGTAAAAAGGCTTTCACGCCACGCGGAGTGATAAATAAACCAATGAAGGCAAAGGCGGCCATTAAGCTGAAAGCATAAACTGGCGAAATTGGATAAAGTACGCCAGAAAGCGCAGTGAAAATCGCAATGGCTGCACATCCCGCCAAGGCATTGTATAAGCCTTGTAATTTCGCAATATGGGTTTGTGGTTGAGTGGTGATATAACGCACGGTCGCGTAATGGCCGACGACATAAGTAAGACTGTGAAAACATTGCAATAGGACGATTTCAGCAAAGGTGTCGGCATAACCGAAAGCGAGCCAACGCACGATAGCTGCGATACCAGTGAGATAGAAAAGGGCTGTAATGGTCCAGTTCTTGAATAATCGGGTGGAGAAGAAAAAGACGACAATTTCTACTAATACGCTAATTCCCCAAAATAAGCCCGCATCGGAAACAGAATGACCGTGGCTTGTCCAGAAGATAGTGCTGTATGAGTAATAAGCAGCGTGCGATCCTTGAATCAGTGCAATAGCAATAAATAAACGAAGTGTCGTTTTATTTTTGAGTAAGCCTAAAAATCCAACAGAATTTTCGACCGCACTTTGTGGCTCATCTAGTGGCATTGGATTGGGATGAAGTAATTGCACAATGCTATAGAAAATAAGGATGCCCGTAATCATCCATGTGATGTATTGCTCACCAACCATCCCCGCTAAATACCCAAACACCATCACGCCGACAACAAATGCAAAGGAGCCAATCAAGCGTACTTTGCCGTAATCTAAATGAATTTGTTGTTGCCATGTACTGGCAAGGCTATCACCAATCGGCATACCAGCCGCATTCACCATGGAATACAACGCAAGTCCAATAAACAAGAGCCAGAAATTGTGCGACATCAGTCCAATTAAGGCCATCGTAATAACACTGGCTACACCTAAATAGCGTAAGCCATTCACTAAAAGGGAAACGCGTTTTATTAAGCCAGAAAATAGAATACCGCCGCTGAAGCGGAAAATGTAGGCACAGGCAAGCAATAAGCCGATGCTTTCTTCGCTATAAGATTGCGTTTTCAACCAGGCAGGGAAAAGGGGAAGAAATACACCGTAGGCACAATAGTAACCAAAAAAGCTCAGGGTGAGCCAGGTAAAAGGACGAACTTGCATTAGAATAATTTTTCCATTTCTTGTGAGCGTGCCACACAGGCCTGCATCGCTTGTTTAATGATGTCGTTAAACTGGTATTGATTGAACATATTTAATGCGGCTGCGGTGGTACCGCCTTTTGAGGTGACATTTTCTCGTAAAGTGGAAAGAGCGGTCTGTGGATTTTCAATCACCAACTTCGCTGAGCCTAACATGGCTTGTTGTACCAACTCACGAGATTGCTTTTCATCTAAGCCCATTTCGATTAAGCCTTGTTGCATGGCTTCTAAAAATTGGAAGAAGTAAGCGGGGCTGCTGCCAGATGCTGCCGTTACAGCATGCATTTTATCTTCATTCTCCACCCAAGTGGTTTTTCCTACAGATGAAAGTAAATCTTCCGCAAAAGTGCGGTCAATTTCAGGTGTGTTTTTGTCAGCAAATAAGCCAGCCATACCTTCACCCACTAATGCAGGCGTATTTGGCATGACGCGAACAATGGATTTTGCTGTTGGGATGAGTTCGCCTAATCGGGCGGTCGAAATACCCGCAGCAATAGAAATGATTAATTTATCAGAAAAATCAACCGCACTTAATGGCTTGCACACATCAGCGAGGACTTGTGGTTTAACCGCAAATAAGACTACTTGAGATTGTGTGATGGATTGATCGTTATCCGCAGAAACCGTGACGCCATATTGAGCAAAAAAAGCACATTTCTCTTCATTAGGATCATTCACAATAATTTTATCGGCTGGATAACCTTGTTTTAATAGGCCTAACACAATCGCTTGTGCCATATTGCCACCGCCGATGAAGGCAATTAATTTCTGTTGCATCATTTTTTCCCGTGAGTTTATGGGCTACAATGTCGCGTATTTTACCCTATTATGAAGGAAGTGTTACGATGTGGTTTAAAAATTTAATGTCATATAGGCTGACTAAGCCCTTAGATTGGGATCTTAATGAATTACAACGCCAGTTGTCAGATTGTGAATTTCATCCTTGTGGCTCACAAGATCAAAGTAAATTCGGTTGGGCGAGTCCCTTGAAAGGTAGCGAGTTATTGTATTTTTCCGTGGGTAAACACATTTTGTTGGTCGCAAAAAAAGAAGAAAAAATGTTGCCGGCAAATGTGGTGAAACGTGAATTAGATGAACGCATTGAAAGCCTTGAGCAAAAAGAAAACCGCAAATTGAAAAAAACTGAAAAACAAACGTTAAAAGATGATGTGGTGATGAATTTATTACCGCGTGCATTCACTAAAAATCAGCAAACTGCCGTGTGGATTGATACCGAAAATAATCTTGTTCATGTCGATGAGGCATCGAGTAAGCGCGCAGAAGATGCCTTGGCATTATTACGCAAATCTCTTGGTTCGTTACCGGTTGTGCCGTTAGCTTTTGCGAATGAACCTTCGACCATTTTAACAGACTGGATTGTGCAGGAAAAAATCCCACATTGGTTGGTGGCGTTAGAAGAGGCTGAACTTCGTGGGATCCAAGAAGACAGTGTGATCCGTTGTAAGAAACAGCCTTTAGAAAATGAAGAGATTCTCGCGCTTTTACAAGATGGAAAAAAAGTGGTGAGCAAGCTCGCATTAGAGTGGGAAGATACGCTGACTTTTGTGTTTAATGAAGATTGCACGCTCAAACGCTTAAAATTTGCCGATGCAGTGCGTGAGAAAAATGCGGATATTTTAAAAGAAGATTATGCACAACGCTTTGATGCTGATTTTGTATTAATGACGGGTATTTTATCTAAACTGACAGAAAACTTACTCGATGAATTCGGTGGCGAGAAAGTCAGATTAGGTTAGTTTGAACGAATAAATAAAAAAGGCGAATATGATGTTCGCCTTTTGTTTATCTAAAAGTGCGGTTAAATTTCCGCACGTTTTTAATTAGTGAGTACTCGTACTGGTTGTCGTACGGTTTGCACGTTTACGATCGTTTTCCGTTAAGAGTTTTTTACGGATACGGATCGATTCTGGTGTTACTTCCACTAACTCATCATCATCGATAAACTCGATAGCTTGTTCAAGGGAGAATTTCACCGGTGTAGTTAATACGATGGCATCATCTTTACCCGATGCACGCATATTGGTGAGTTTTTTACCTTGTAAACAGTTTACGGTTAAGTCGTTTGTACGGCTGTGAATACCGATGATTTGACCTTCGTAAACTTCTACGTTAGCTTCGATCAGTAATTTACCACGCTCTTGTAAACCAAATAGTGCATAAGCTAATGCTTTACCTGTCGCGTTAGAAATTAATACACCGTTTTTACGTTGACCGATTTCACCTGGTTTGATGTCATCGTAGTGATCGAAGCTGGAGTAAAGTAAACCTGTACCTGATGTCATCGTCATGAACTCACCACGGAAACCGATTAAGCCACGGCTAGGGATGATGTATTCTAAACGTACACGACCTTTGCCATCCGGCATCATGTCACGAACTTCACCTTTACGGATACCTAATGCTTCCATGACAGAACCTTGGTGTTGTTCTTCTACGTCGATGGTGACTTGCTCGTAAGGCTCTTGTTTTTTGCCGTTGATTTCACGGTAGATTACTTTAGGACGAGAAACCGCAAGTTCATAACCTTCACGACGCATATTTTCAATTAATACAGAAAGGTGTAATTCGCCACGACCAGAAACACGGAATTCATCTGGGTTTGGTGTTTCTTCTACGCGTAATGCCACGTTGTGAACTAACTCTTTGTTTAAACGTTCAAGAATTTGACGAGAAGTCACATATTTACCTTCTTGACCCGCAAACGGAGAGGTATTTACACAGAAGAACATGGTTACAGTTGGTTCATCAACGGTTAATGAAGGTAAGGCTTCAACCGCGTTGATATCACAAAGGGTATCTGAGATATTTAATTCACCTAAACCGGTAATTGCAATGATGTCGCCCGCATAAGCGATATCTTCTTCATAACGTTGTAAACCAAGGTGACCTAATACTTGACCCACACGGCCTTGGCGAGTTTTACCTTCGCCATCAATAATCGTTACAGGTTGGTTTGGTTTGATTGAACCACGTTTGATACGACCAATACCGATAACACCCACATAGCTGTTATAGTCTAATTGTGAGATTTGCATTTGGAATGGGGCATCAAGTTCTACTTTTGGCGGTTCAACGTGTTGAACGATCGCTTCAAATAATGGGGTCATATCTTCCGCTAAATCTTCGTGCTCAAGACCTGCGACACCATTTAATGCAGATGCATAGATAATAGGGAAGTCTAATTGCTCATCGGTTGCACCAAGGTTAACGAATAAATCGAATACTTGATCCACAACCCAATCAGGACGCGCGCCTGGACGGTCAACTTTGTTAATAACAACAATTGGTTTTAAACCGTGAGCAAAGGCTTTTTGGGTTACGAAACGTGTTTGCGGCATTGGGCCGTCAAAGGCATCCACGACTAAAAGTACAGAATCCACCATAGAAAGTACACGTTCTACTTCACCACCGAAGTCGGCGTGTCCTGGGGTATCTACGATGTTAATGCGATAACCATTCCAATTAATTGCGGTATTTTTTGCCAGGATGGTAATGCCACGTTCTTTTTCAAGATCGTTTGAGTCCATTACGCGTTCATCAACATCACCACGAGTTGATTCAAATGTACCGGATTGTTGAAGGAGTTTGTCAACGAGGGTGGTTTTACCATGGTCAACGTGAGCGATAATTGCGATATTGCGCAATTTATTAATATCAATGTCGTTTTTCATTTATTACGTTCTTAAAGTTTAAGTTTTGTAGGGTGGGATTTTTATGCCACCGAATAGTCCAAGTAGTTTAAATTGGTGAGTAAAACTCACCCTACGAGAATCTCGAAAGGGCAAAAATTATACACGATATTTCGTTACTCTGCTATGCCGGTGTTTAAAATAAATCCCATGAAAAAAGCAAGCGGTTGCGTTATAATGCTCTTTTAATTTTTATAAAGATTATATACATAGCAAAATAGAGGACTCCTTATGCCAAATGCAAATGCAATTGCCAACGTATTCAAACTGATCGAAGAGAACGATATTAAGTTCGCACTACTTCGTTTCACCGACATTAAAGGTAAAGAACACGGTGTTTCTATCCCAGTTAGCCTTGTCGATGAAGATATGTTTGAAGATGGCAAAATGTTCGATGGCTCTTCTGTTGAAGGTTGGAAAACCATTAACAAAGCCGATATGCTTTTAATGCCAATCGCAGAGACTGCGGTAGTCGATCCATTTGCGCAGATCCCAACTCTCTCTATTCGTTGTAGTATTTATGAACCAACGACCATGCAAAGCTATGATCGTGATCCGCGTTCAATTGCTATTCGTGCCGAAAACTATATGCGTTCAATCGGTATTGCGGATCAAGCATTCTTTGGTCCTGAACCAGAGTTTTTCTTATTTGATGATGTACGTTTTGATGTATCAATGAACCGCGCTTCTTTTGCCGTTGATGACATTGAAGCTGCTTGGAATACCAATAAAAAATACGAAGATGGTAACAACGCTTATCGTCCATTGAAAAAAGGTGGTTACTGTGCAGTTGCACCAATTGATACAGCACACGATATTCGC
>ERZ773213.167-NODE-167-length-41225-cov-3.825504_pt1 | contig 41225 bp, 68 predicted proteins | sample MGYA00580996_ERZ773213 | MGnify/ENA primary metagenome ERZ773213 (study PRJEB29015, sample SAMEA2738152) | human oral metagenome | biome: human oral; feature: human-associated habitat; material: saliva | place: China | collected 2197 ...
ACACTCAACAGTGAAAATGACACAGCTGTGAGTGATGATGACTTTGAATAATCAAAAGGTACTGTGACAAAAATTTTTTAATAGAGGGTGCGGCTGGAGGCTCGGAACTTTTCATATACAAAATTTTTTGATTTCCTTCCCAGTTCCAAATTTTATATATACGCATGGGAGAAAATATGATACTTGCAAATGAAAAACAATTATCAAAAATTCTTAATATTTCTGATAGAAGGGTTAGAGAACTGTTCAAGGATTATAAATCAGAAAATGGAAGTTACCCTCTTATTAAATGTGTAACTGAATTTATAAATCAAACCAGGAGCGGAGACATAAACCTGGTAACACAAAAAACTTTTGCAGAAATTTTAGGACTTAGTGAAAAGACAGTTAAAGAACTTACAAATCATGGAGTATTAGAAAAAAATTCTAATGGACAGTTTGATTTGAAAGATAATTTAAAAAGATATTTAACAGTTAATGATGAAAGAAATAAGAAAAAAGCAGTTGAAAGAGAGCTACAACAGTATAAACTTGAAATTTTACAAGATAAATATCATCTGGATGAAGATGTCAAATATGTTTTAACTGATATTTTAGTTAAATTCAAAGCAAAATTACAAGCAACAGCTGTAAAAATTGACAACGAAATTACTGAAATATCAGAAGCTGATAGATTAGATTATTTAAAAAATACTTTGATAGATTGCTTGGAAGAACTGGCAAATTATAATCCACCAAGTAATAGGAGAAAAGCAAAAGATGTATGAGAGAACCAGGGAATTAATAAAAGAGTGTTTAAGAATATTGAGACAACCACCACTTGTAAGTATTATGGAGTGGGCTAATCAATATAGAGTTTTAGATACTACATCAGCAAAAGAAGTTGGTAAATTCAATGTTGAAAGAACACCATATATGATAGAAATATATGAAAAAATAACAAAAGGAGAAACTAAGCAAGTTACATTGATGATGGCAGCACAATTAGCAAAGAGTGAGTTAATCATCAATACAATTTTAAGATATGCTCATTTAGATCCTTGCCCAATGTTAATAGTTCAACCAACTGATGAAATGGCTAGAAGTTTCTCAAAGGAGAGAATACAACCAGCTATAAATAATTCTATATTACACACAATTATTAAAGAACCTAGTAAAAAAGATTCTGGAAATACTGTTACACATAAAATGTTTCCAGGAGGATATATAGCTTTTGTTGGAGCTAATTCTCCTTCAAAGTTAGCAGCAAGACCTATCAGAAACATATTTCTTGATGAAGTTGACAGATATCCAAAGAGTTCAGGAAATGAAGGAAGTCCTATTTCACTTGCTAAAAAAAGAACTTCTACATTTGATGATATTACAAAACACATTATTACAGGAACTCCGACAGTAAAGGGGTCATCTGAAATAGAAGATGAATATAATAATTCAAGCCAAGCTGAATGGTATATTCCTTGTCCTAACTGTAAGAAAGAACAGACTTTTAAATGGGGTAACATAAAATTTGAACCTGATGGAAGTAATGTAAGAATGGTCTGTCCTCATTGCGGTAAAGCATTCACTGAAAAAGAGTGGAAAAAAGGTAATGAAAAAACTGGAAGATGGATACATAAATATCCTGAAAGAACAAAAAATCTAGGTTATCACTTGAATGGGTTAGCTAGTCCATTTAGAAACTGGGAATCTATTGTTCAAGAATGGCTAGAAATTAAAGGAGATGTTGAAAAACTAAAAGCCTTTATAAATACAGTTTTAGCTGAAACATTTGAACAAGAATACTCAGGTAAAAAAGATCCTAAGAAACTTATTAAGAGAACAAGAGAAAAATACTCTTATATTCCTGATAAGGTTCTAATTTTAACAGCAGGAGTAGATATTCAAGATAGCTGGGTAGCGATAGAAGTTGTTGGTTGGGGGCTTGGATATGAAAGCTGGGGTATTGAATACATTATCTTAAATGGAAATATGAACCAATCAGAGATATGGGAAAGACTAGATAAAGTTTTAGATAAAGAATATTTTTATCAAAATGGAGATAAATTAAAGATTTTTGCATCTTGCATTGATACTGGAGGACACCATACACAAAAGGTTTATGATTTTGTAAGTCCTAGGCAGTATAGAAGGATAATTGGAATAAAAGGTCTTGGTGGAGAAAATGTTCCAATTAACAATGGATTTAGAAAAACTAAAAATAAAGAAATAGATTTATTATCAATTGGTTCTAATGCACTAAAAGATATAGTTTCTGGAAGGTTAGATGCAAGAATTAATGAAGAAGGTTATTGTCATTTCAACGGAGAGTATGGCAAAGGCTATGATTTGGAATATTTTAAATCCTTAACAGCTGAAATAAAAGTTCAAGAAAATAAAAAAGTAGTTTGGAAAAAAATTCAAACTAGAAATGAAGGCTTTGACTGCAGATGTTATGCAACAGTTCCATTTTCTATATTTAGAATAGAACCTGAAAATTTAGTAAATCTTAGTAGAGCAGATTTATTAGAATTATCAATTAAAGGATTCTTAGAACAAAAGAAAAAAGAAATAAACATTGATAAAAAAGGAGTTGAAGTATGAGAAATGTAGCTAGTTTTGAAAGTAAACTATTAGAAATAGAAGAAGCTGAAGAAGATCTTATTTTATATGGTTATGCTTGGGTAGCTGGAGTTAAATTTTTAAAATCAAATCCAGATGATATGAAAAAATTAGAAGAACTAAAAGAGCATTATCAGAAAAAAGTAAATGAAATTCTTGATACAAAAATAACGACTCAAGAATGTGAAAGATATATAAGATTATATTTAGAAGCAGAAGAAGCAGTTCTAAAAGGTCAAGAATATACAATAGATGGACAAAATTTAAAAAGAGCAGATTTAGAACAAATTAGAAAAGGTCGTATTTGGTGGGAAAATAAAAAGGCTCAAATAGAGAGTGGAACAGGAGAAGGAATAAGATTTTTCCAAATAGTTCCTCATGAGTTTTAGGAGAAGGTATGAGAAAAGCTAAGATAAATAAATTAAACCAGGAACTAAAAACTGAAGAACTTAAATACAAAATAGAAGCTATAAAACAACAAAGAGAATTTCTTAATTATAGTCAATCTGGAGCAAGTACAACTAAGATAGCTTTCAAAGGAATGTACAATTCTCTGGACACTACAAAAGATGATATTGAAGATAATAAAGAAATCTTAATGGCTAGATCTAGACAGCTTTTTATGGGAAATCCAATTTCAAGAGGGGCTATTTTAAAAATAAGAACAAATGTTATTGGAGATGGACTCAAATTAAAAAGTAGGATTAACAATTTCTTATTGAAACTTCCAATTGATGAAGTTGAAAGAGTTCAAAAAGAAATAGAAAGTATTTGGGAATTGTGGTCCGATACTACAGAATGTGATATTCAAGGAGATTTAACATTCAATCAACTACAAGATTTAGCTATGATAACTTACTTAATGGACGGAGAGTGTTTTGTTAATCTTCCATATCATCAAAGAAAAGATGAATTATTTGATTTAAAAGTTCAGTTTTTAGATTCATATTACTGTGAATCACAGGACATAAATGACTACTTGTATGAAGGAGTAGAAACAGATGAAAAGGGAGTTATAAAAGCCTATCACTTTAAAGATAAAAACTATCAATATACTAGAATACCAGTCTTTGATTCAACTGGTAGAAAACAAATATTAAAGTTGATGGAAAAAGAGAGAGTAGGACAGGTAAGAGGAGTTCCACTTCTTGCTCCAGCTCTTGAAACATTGTCACAACTTTCAAGGTTCTCTAATGCAGAATTAATGAATGCAGTTGTCAGTGCAATGTTTACAGCTTTTATAAAACAAGACAATAATACAGGAAATACTGGAAAAATAGGTGGAGTTGGAGAAGGAATGTTCCAAAAACCTAACGGAAATACAAGAACATATGAAGGAACAGAATTAAGCATGGGTTATGGAAATTTTGGAGTATTAGAACCAGGACAAGACTTAGTTTTTGCAAATCCAAATAGACCAAACTCAAAGTTTGAAATGTTCTTTAATGCACAATTAAAGCAAATAGGAACAGCTTTAGAAATTCCATTTGAAGTTCTACTATCTTCATTTAATGCTAGTTACTCAGCTTCAAGAGCTGCACTACTAGAAGTAGCTAAGATGTATCGTAGAAGAAGAAAATGGATGTCAAGGTCATTTTGCCAACCAATTTTTGAGCAAGTAATTGAAGAAGCAGTTTTAAAAGGATATATAAATTTACCTGGATTTTTAGAAAATCCAATTATGAGAAAAGCATATTTAAAAGCTGAATGGTATGGAAATTCACAAGGTCAAATAGATCCAGTGAAAGAAGTAACAGCATCTATTTTAAAGATTAAAAATGGATTATCTACAACTGAAAGGGAAGCAATGGAATTAAATGGTAGTGATTGGAATGAAAATTTAAATCAACAAGCTATTGAAATAAAAAAGAAAAAGGAGGTTGGCTTAGATGGATATATTAAACCAAGCAAGAAAGAATAAGAATGAATTAAACATTCAAATATATGGTCAAATTGGTGGGTTTTCCTGGTTTGATGAAACTGTAACATCAGATCAAGTCTATAAAGAACTTGAAAACTTTGGAAATGACATAGATGTTATAAATCTTTATATTAACAGTCCAGGAGGTTCAGTAACAGAAGGGTGTGCAATTTATAGTGCTTTAAAAAGACATAAGGCAGTAAAAAATGTTTACATTGATGGACAATGCTCATCAATAGCATCAGTTATAGCAATGGCTGGAGACAAAATTGCTATGAGTCCTGTAGCAACTATGATGATACATAATCCAATTACAGCACTGGCTGGAGATGCAGAAGAAATGAGAAAAACTGCAAACATTTTAGACATTATGAAAGAAACAATTATTAATGCTTATGTTACAAAATCTCATTTAAGTAGAGAAGAAATATCAAATTTAATGGATACAACAACTTATTTTACAGCTAAACAAGCTATTGAAAAAGGGTTTGCAACAGAAGAAATTGTATTTGATGTTAAAAATTCTGAATTTTCAAACTTGGAAAACTTTAAAATAAAACCTAAACAAGTCATTAACAGTGGAAACACTGAAAAAAAAGGAGGAGAGAGCATGGGAGCAAAAAACATGCAGGAGCTAGAAGCTCAAAATAAAGAATTGGTAGAAGATATCAGAAAGGAGGCTATAGCACAAGAAAGAGCAAGAATCTATGATTTAGATGCACTTGATGTCCAAACAAAAGGTAAATGTAAAGACATTATAGATGAAGCTAAATTATCTGGGAAAACAAGAGCTGAAATAGTTGAAAATGTATTAGCAAAGTTTATTGAAAATAATGAAAATACAGAAGAAACTGAAAAAGTTCCTGAAAATAAAAATCCAGCTGATATTTTAGATATCAGAAGACAAGAAAGTAAAAAAGTAGAAGTAGATAATAGAGCACCTGGACAAACTGATGATACAAAAAATTTGATAGCTGATATTGTAAATATGGCAAATGAAGAGTAGGAGGAAATATGAAAAATAAAAAAGAAATACATGAAACAAGTAATTTGAAAAGAGATTTACAGTTTCCATTTTACACAGAAAAAGTGGAATTTGAAGATGGAGAATATAAAATGGGAGATTTGGTAGAACTAACAACAGCTGGAAAAGTTAAAAAACTGGCTACTGCTGCTGAAATATATGGTGTAGTAACAGATGATTTTACTGCTGATAGTAATGATAAGAAAAACACTATATATTTAACAGGTTCTTTTAATGAAAAATATGTAGATTTTAATGGTAAAGATAAAACTGAAGTTAAAAAAGCAGCAAGAAAACTTTTAATAATGATTGGATAAAAAAGGGAGGATATATGTCATCAAAAATATTTGGATTAATTGCATTAACAGCCATAATAGAGCAAACAAAAGCACCTAAAAATTTTCTATATAACCTATTAGTAGGGGAAGAAAAACCTGAAAAAGTGGAAGAGTTAGAAATACAGAATAAAGAAGCTGGAAGAAAGAAAGCACCTTTAGTTGGAAAAAGACAACAAGGAGTATTTATAGTTAAAGACTCTTTTGCAGTACAAAGAGTTAAACCAGCTTGGATAAAATTAAAAACAGTCAATGAAGCAGAAGCAGTATTTGAACAACAATTTGGTCAAACTCCTTATGCTGATCCACAAGCAGTTGGAAAACAAATGTTAGCAGAAGCTATGAAAGAATTTAAAAATATAGCATTCAGAACAAGACAATGGATGTTAATTGAAACTTTAAGAACTGGTGTTTGTCCTATGGAAGAAGGAGCACAAGGGGTTAAATATGGAGATATAAATTCAGAAGTTCTTACAGGAAATGACCTATTCAGTAATCCAAATTGTAATCCTATTGATTACCTAGAAAAAAAACAAACAGAAATTCAAAAACAAACAGGAGTTGTAATAGATACAGTAATCTTCTCTCCTGATGTTGCTGGAGCATTTTTAAAAAATGAAAAGGTTAAGGAATATCTAAATACAAGACATGCAAACTATGTTCGTGTAAATGATTCTAAAGCTGAAAATGATGATGGAAGAAAAGAAATAGCATATTTACCTACATTAGGAATAACAATATTTTCTTTTGTTGACTGGTATCAAGACATGGAAACTGGAAATGAAGAACAAGTTGTTCCAGCTAAAACTTGTATAGGAGTAAAAGCTAAAAGCTTTGCATTTAGATATGCTGCAATGTCTTTAAGAACAGAACAAGGAAAACCTGCTCAATTGCTTGTTAAAAAAGAAGCAATAAGAAAATGGTATCCAGATTATAGTGAAGATGAAGAGTTACAATACTTCTCAAGACCATTATGTATGCCTCGTGAAGATGTAAAATCTTGGTTCATTGCAACTGTTTTATAAGGAGTTGATTATTGATGAAAAAAATGATAGCAATAGAAAATATAAGAGTTGGAGAAATTCTGTATAAACCTGGAGAAGAGTTTGAAATAGATGAGATGGAAACACAAAGATTAATAGATTTAAATGCTGCAATGTTCGCTAATAACGAAATAGAAGCAACAACAGAAGTGACTGAAGAAATAAAAGAAGAAACTGAAGCTGTTGTTGGAGCAGTAAAAGAACCTACTCCAGCTAACAAAAAAGGCAAGAAAAATGAATAATACTTTCAAAGCTGATGTTGAAAAAACTTTTTTTACAGATTTTGCAGAAAAAATTGACCTATCAGGGATAAGATTAAAAGCAGTAATAACAAAAGTTCAAAATAATCCTAAAATGACAGGAAAATTTAAAGAAAGTCTTGATTCAAGTATTTTAGTAAGAAATGGTTTAAAAGTCTCTATTAAAACTAGAGACTTACCATCTTCTATATCTATTGAAGTAGGAGAAAATATTACTATTGATGATGTTTCTTACTATGTCTATGATGTAGAAAAAAGACATGGAATGATACATATATATGTTCAAAAGTATGAGGGATAAGAATGTACACACTTGAAATATCTGAAGAAAGTTTAAAAAAACTAGAAAAAATTGGAAAAGAATTTTCAGGAATGGATAATAAAATTGTAAAGGAAGCATTAAGAAAAGCTCTAAATTATGCTAAAAAAGAAGAAAAGAAGTTTATAAAATCTAGATATTCTTTAAAGCAAAGTTTAGATTCTAGTACTTTAAAATCGCAAATAACATCTACAGATGGAGTTCTTTTAGGGAGTACAAAAAGAAATAAGATTTCAGAATTTGCAATATCTAAACCTAATCCTGGAAAAAGTAAACAGTATATAAAAACCAAAATAGTTAAGCCAAGACCTGAAATGACTTGGAAAACTTTATTCTGGGCTTTTTGGAAAAAAGGAAGTCCTAGGCTTATGTTTAGAGTAGGAAAAGAAAAACATAAGATAACATTAGCAACATCTTTATCTGTGAGAAATATGGGATTACAAATTGATAATGAGAAGATCTATGAAGAAATTCAAAATATCTTTTCAAAAGTTTTAGAAGAAAGGATAGATGCAATATGGAGAGAATAAATCCATTAAAAAAGAATAGTTTAGCTTTAGAAAGTGCAATAAAAAAAGCATTTGAAGAAGCTAAAATAGAAAAATTCAACTTTTATAGAAGTTATATTCAGCCTGAAAATCTTGAAAATAGAATAAAAAATGCAACTAATAAAGAAAATAAATTTCCTTTTGTTATTATAAGACCAGTTAAGTCAATTCAAAAAGCAAAAGGTGGATTTACTACTAAAGTTGCTACATTTCTAATTAGATTAGGAACAGAAAATAAGGATTATGAAGAAGGCTTTTATGAAATAGCAGGGATAGCTGAATATTTAATAGCTTATTTTACTAAATATTCATCAGCAACTCAAAAAAAAGATGGATTTAGCTATTCAATAGATTTAGAAAACATAGAATCTTACTTAAATGAAGAAATTACAGGTGGAGATTATTGGGTTTATGACATTCTTTTACAATTAAATATTCCAAGTGTTCCACATACAGCATATCTTGAAGAAAGTGAAAAAGGAATTTCAAAAGAAAAGGAGGAAAAATGGCAGGATTAAAAAACGAAAAAGATAAAGAAAAAGATAAAACAGTAGTAGCTGAAAATACAAATAGGACAGAAACAAATGTAAACAATGAAACTACTAATACAGAAGTAGTTACTCAAAATCAAGTAACTACTGAAATAAAAGCAGAAATAAAAACAGAAATAAAAGAGGATAAAACTTATATTTATATTGGTGAAGAAATAACCAAAGATGGTTTTATTTTAAAGTATAAAGGTTTTTATACTTCTGAACAATTAAATAAAATAGAAAATGGCATGTCTAACTATGAAGAAATAAAAGAAAATTTCATAGATTTAGATGAATATAGTGAAGATAAATAGGAGGAAAAATGGGTAAATTTCAACATGGTACAAGTTATAAGGAAATGCCTTCAGGGTTAAAAATATTTGTAGAAACTCAAACTCCAACTGTAATAGTTGGAACAGGTACTATTAATATGGGAGATATGAGCTGTGTTAATAAACCTGTTCTTATACAAAATGCAAAAGATGCAGCAACATATTTTGGAAGTACAAATAACATAAAAGGATTTACTATAAATGAAGCATTATATTTAGCTTTCAATGTATTTAACGTAAAACCTATTGTTGTTATAAATGTTTTAAATCCTAGTGAACATAAAACTGCACATACTGAGGAAGGAGTTGTTGTAAAAGACTTTAAAGCAACTCTTGCAAAAACTGGAATTATAAATGATGAAAATTTGGTTGTTAAAAACAATGAAACATCAGTAGTAGTTCAAAAAGAAAAATATACTTGTTCATTTGATGATGAAGGAAAATTAACTGTTACATTAGCAAAAACAGAAACAGCAATTAAAAAAATAGATGTTTCATATAATTTCTTAGATGTTAGCAAATTAAAAGAAACTGATGTAATTGGAAGTATAGATCCACAAACATTAGAAGCAAAAGGACTTGAATGTTTAAAGGAAATATTCTCTAAATATTCAATGATACCTAGTTGTGTAGTTGCTCCTGATTTTTCAACAGCAAAAATAAGAGTAGCATTAGATGCTAAATCAGCTGTTATAAATGACAAATGGGCATCTATGTCAATTCCTGAAATGCCTAATACAACTAAGTATGGAGAAGTTATAGCATTTAAAAAAGAAAAAAATTATATAGATGCTGACCAAGCAATAACTTGGGGTTGTCCATATATAGAAGATGAAGTATTCCACTTCTCAACAGTAATGGCATTACATATGCAATCTATAGATGCACAATTTGATGGAGTTCCTTGTGAAAGTCCTTCAAATAAAAATATAAAAATGCAAGGAATTGGATATTATGAAGGAAATACATTTAAAAAAGTTAATTTAGATGAAGCTGAAGCTAATCTATTAAATGAAAATGGAATTTCTACAATAATAAGACAACCAAATGGAACTGTATTCTGGGGTAATAGAACATCTGTATTCCAACCTGGTGGAGAAACAGATCCAAAAGATGTTTGGATACCAGTTAAGAGAATGTTTAAATATATTGGAAATACAATAATGTTAAATAATACTATTGAAGTTGATAAAGGAATGACACCTTCTCAAGCTAAGAGTATAGAAACTAATATAAATGTTTGGCTAAATTCTTTGAAAAATGATAATAAGTTACTTGGTGGAAGAGTTGAATTTAAACCTGAAGAAAACTCTGAACAAGATATGATAGCAGGAAAATTCAAATGGCATATCTATCTAGGAGCAATCATTCCAGGAGAAAGTTTAGAATTTAGATTAGAATATGATTCAAAATATTTAAAATTATTATTTCAAAGATAGGAGGATTAAATGATTAGATCAACAATAATTGAAGATGCAATTATAAGATTAAATGGAACAGATGAATTAGTAGGGATAGCAAATATTACTTTACCTGATATAGAACATAAAACAGAGACTATAAGTGGGTTAGGTGTAATAGAACATGATGAACCTATTCCAACAGCATTTAATGCTATGAAATTGCAACTAAAATTTATAAACAGAAGTAAAGACATAATGTTTGAATATGGAAGCAATGTCAATCTAACAGCTAAAGCAGCAATACTAGTTGAAAATTCAGAAACTCATGAAAATGATGAAATAGAAGCAAGTTATTCTTTCAAAGGAAAAAGAATTAAAACAGGTGGTGGAGACTTAGGAAAAGCTGTAAAAAATGAAACAGAAGTAGAATTATCTCTAACTTATTACAAAGAAGAAATAGATGGAAAAGTTATACATGAAATTGATGTGTATAACAAAGTAGCTATTGTAAATGGTAAAGACTTATATGAAAAAGTAAGAAGTATCTTATCTTAGGAGGTAAAAAATGGAAAATTTTAAAGATAAATTAAAAGAAGCTAATGAAGAATTAAATAGAAAAAATGGAGTAATTGAAACAGAAGTAGATGAAGAAATAGATGGAGAAGAAAAAGAAAAAGGATTAGTTAGAAAAGTTAAAATTTCTGATGGAAGAGAGTTTACTTTTGACTTTGGAAAACTAACAGGAAATTCGATAATTGAAATAAAGAAAAATTATGGAAAATTAAGAAAAAAATCGGCAACTCTTGTTGAAGAACTTGATGATTTCTATTATATGCTTGTTGCAGAGTATGTATCAACATATTCATATAAGACATTTTTAAATCTTTCTTATAAAGATTTTGCAAAAATAAGAGATGAAGTTAGAGATTTTTTGCAGGAAGATTAATAGAAGATCTTGAAAGAGAGCAATCAAAACTTTTAGATGAATTAATAGTAGAATTAAACAATCCATTAGGTGTAAATATGAATATTTCATACTCATACTTAATGGGTTGTGATATATATAGAATAAAAGAATTGATAAAAACAGTAGAAGAAACCATACAAAGAAGGGGGTGATATTCTTGGCAAAGAAAATGGATTTGATTATGAAAGTACAAGGGCTTATAGATAAATCACTACCTGGAAATTTAAAAAAATTAGCTAATGAAGTTAAGAACTTAAGAGCTGAAAGACAAAAAATGGAAAAGGCTCAAAAGACTTTAAAGGCTCAAAAAGAATTGAATAAAGAAATAACAGCTAATGTTGCTAAATATAGAAAACTTAGAAATGAATTAAAAGCTTTAGATGAGATAAAAAAGAGAAATGTTAATCTAACAGAAGCTGAAAAAAAGAAATATGAAAGCTTAACTAAAAAAGCTAAAGCCTTAGAAACTACTATAAAATCACAATCTAAATCATTCCAAAAGTATGGAATGGAGCTAAAAAAATTAAAAATACCTTTTGATAACTTACAAAATGAAATAGACCAAACAATAAGAAAAGAAAAGGAATTAATAGCTCAACAAAAAATAGTTGCTAAGAGTCAAGGTTTTTTAAAAGGTGCAAAAGATAAGGTAAAAACTGGAATAAAAGTTGCAGCAGTTGCAACAGTTGGTGCTGCAATTGGAATAGGAACTTCATCAGCTAAAGAGTATTTAGAATTTGATAAGCAAATGATTAAAGTTAAGGCTTTAACAGGAGCTACAATACAAGAATATGAAGCTTTAAAAAAGAAAGCTATGGAAGTTGGAAAAACAACAATATTCACATCTGAAGAAGCTGCAGCTGGTATGGAGAAGTTCGCCTTAGCTGGGTTTAAACCAAAAGAAATAATTTCAGCAATACCACCTATTTTTGACTTAGCAACAGCATCAGGAGAAGATTTTATAATGATATCAGATATGATATCAGATAACATGACTGCTTTCAAAATTGGAATTGATGATGTTGGACATGCTTCAGATATTTTAGCCAATACAATGTCAAGAAGTAATACTAATATACAAATGCTAGGAGAAGCATTTAAATATGTATCTTCATCAGCTAGTAACTTGAATATAGACTTATCAACTACATCAGCTGCAATCGGTTTAATGGGAGACCAAGCTATAAAATCAGGACAAGCTGGTAGAGATTTAAAACAAGCATTTTCAAAAATAGCTGATGCAGGAGTACAAAAGAAATTAGAAAGCCTAGGAGTTAGTGTAAAGGATTCTAAGGGAGAGTTTATTGGACTTGTTGATTTTGTTAGACAACTTGAAAAAGTTACAGGAAAAATGAGTGGAATAGACAAACAAGCATTCTTGAAAGAATTATTTGGTGACCAAGGTAGTTTAGCTATGAATAAATTATTGACTGCAACAAAAGAAGTCAATGGAGTTATGTATGAAGGAGCAGATGCCTTAGCTGAGTTTGCAAAAGAAAATGAGAATGCAACAGGAAAAGCAAAAGAAATGGCTCAAACAATTCTTGATAGTGATTCAGGAAAATGGGCTTTAGTTCAATCAGCAATATCTGATGTAAAACTAAAAATAGGTAAAGCTATATTTTCTAGTGGTGGAATTCAACTGATGGATACAGTTATGAGTTGGTTAAATGAACTTTCAAATGTTCTTGATGGAAATCTAAATGAAAGTGAAGCTAATAAGTTTTGGCAATCATTTATTGAAAATGGAAAAATGGCTTTAAATTCTATAAAAAATATAGGAATTGTACTTTGGAATGTCTTTAAAGTATTAAATACTATTGGAATAGATAATATCTTAGTTTTTGTAACAGTTTTTACTGCAACATCAAAAGTATTAAAATTTGCAGGAGCTGTAAAAGAAGTATTCACAACTGTAAAGGCTGCTGGTGGAATTATGTCAGCATTAAAAGCTGGAATAGCTGCTCTAGGTGGTCCGATTAGTTTAGTTATAGCTGGTGTAGCTTTACTTGGTTTTATAATCTATAAAAATTGGGATAAAATTAAAGTATTTTTTAAAGCTGTTGTTGATGGAGTAGTTAATCTATTTAAATGGCTTTGGAATAAGCTAAAAACTTATTTTAATAACTTTGGATTTCTATTATTAGGTCCGATAGGAATATTCATAAAATTAGGGCAACTAATATATCAAAATTGGGATTTGATAAAAGAAAAATTAAGTAGTGTTTGGGAATACATAAAATCTATTCCTGAAAAAGTTGTAGAAACTGTTCTTAATTTTATATCAACAATTGGAAATTTCTTAGTTAACCTAGTTAGTGAAGTGATAACTGGAATAAAAAATTTATTCTTAAAACTTTGGGATACTGCTGTTCAATTTTTCAATAACTTTGGTTTCTTATTATTAGGTCCGATAGGAATATTTATAAAATTAGGAACTGTTGTTCATGAAAATTGGGATCTAATAAAAAATAAAATTTCATCAATATTTGAATCTTTTAAAAATACTATTAAAAATCTTGCTGAACAGATAAAATCTTTCTTTGCAAAACCTTTTGAATATATGTCAGAAGCTATTGCTGGAGCAAAAGAAAAGGTTTTAGACTTTGCAAGAAAAATTCCAGGAGTTAAATACTTAGTTGGAGAAAAAGAAAATATAGCAAAAGTAAATGGAAGTCATGCTAATGGACTAAATTATGTACCATTTGATGGTTACATTGCTGAACTTCATAAGGGAGAAAGAGTCCTAACAAAAGATGAAAATGAAAGTATATTTGGAAGCTTAAGAAATAGATTACATAGTGCAACTCAAAGTAATCAATCAGAGAATAGTTCTAAAGAAACAAATGTTACTTATCAAATAAATAATACTTTTAATTTTACTGGAGTATCAAAAGATACTGAAAATAGTATTATAGAAAAGTTGCAAGAAAGTTTGAATGAACTTCAAAGGCAACTAGAAAAAATGAAGGAGGAAAGAGAAACTTATGCAAGAACAAGTTTATAAAACAGAAGCTGGAGATACATGGGATTTAATTGCCTTTAAACTTTTTGGTAATGAAAATCTTATGAAAGAACTATTAGAAGAAAATATTGAGCTTTCTGAAATAGTTATCTTTCCAGCAGGAGTTGAACTTTCTATTCCTGAAATAAAAGAAGATAAAAAGAGAGGTGTTGCTCCATGGCTAGTTCAAATTTAGTTAGGAGAGCCTCTCCTACCTTTTTTATAAACAATAAAGATGTAACTGAAGAAATGTTAAAACATATAGTTGATATGGAAATTGTGGACAACTTGGAAGGTACATTAGATGAAATAATAATAAAGCTTAACAATGAAAACAATAGATTTCTAACAACAAACTGGGCTATTCCAAAAGGAACAGAAGCAAAAATAGGAATAAAAACTTTAAATTGGAATAGTGAATTTGAAGGAGAAAGCCACAGTGACATAGGAATTTTTAATATAGATATAAGGCAATTTAATAGAAAAAATGCAACATTTAAAGGAATATCTGCACCACTTAGTTCAAGAGATGCAAAAAGGTCTAAAATATGGGCTAATATTTCTTTAGAAGCACTTGGAAAAGAATTTGCTGATAGATACAAGTTAAAGTATTTTTATAAAGTTAAAGAAAATATAACATTAAAAAATATAAAACAAGAAGAAGAAGAAGATTTCTCTTTTTTAAATAAAATTGCACAAGAAGAAGGAGTAAAACTAAAAATATCTAGTGGAATCCTTATATTATTTGAAGAAGAAATATTATCAGAAAATACAGCATTATTAAGTATTAGTTTAGATAATGTTGAAGAGTTTGAAATAAAAGATAAATCAAATGATATTTATGATGCAATAGAAGTAAAATACTTTGATACTAAAAAACAAAAAGAAGAAAAAGTTATTATAACAAAGCAAGAATTAGAAACTGGACAAAAATCAGATAATTATAAAAAAGTTTATTCTATGAAATCTAGAGCTAAAAGTGGAGATTTAAAAAAATTAGCAAAGAAAACTCTTGAAAATATAAATAAAAGAGAAATAGAAGCTAGTTTAAAAATTATAGGATGTAAAGAGTTATATAGTGGTTGTATTATTTCATTATCTGATGCTGGAGAGTTTTCAGGAAACTATGTTGTAACTAGACTTCAACATAATTTTCCAAAATTTATTACATCTATTGAAATGTACAAAATTAAAAAAGATATGAAAGAGGAGAAAGAAAAATGATTTCAGCATTAAAAGGAGCAGTAGGAATTATTCAAAGTATCAATACAGTTGACTATACTGCTACTGTACAACTTCCTGAATATAATAATCAAATTACAGAAGGACTCCAAATTCTATCTCCAGTAACATTAGGAAATAAAATAACTTCTATCCCAAAGGTTAATACTCCAGTATTTTGTATATTTCTAGGAGATGATACTGAAAGAGGTTTTATAATAGGAAGTTATTTTTCTGATAAAAATATGAGTAATTCTCAAGAAGATGAATACAAAATAGATTATCAGGGTTCAAGCTTAACTATAAAGGAAGATGGAAATATTGAGTTAAAAGGAACTTTAACAAAAATAGATAGTGAAGTTATTATAACTGGAGATACTACAATAGAAAAAAATATGATAGTAACTCAAAATGTAACAATCAGTGGTGGAATGTCAGCTAAAAAAGGCTTTGAAACTGAAAAAGCTACATTAAAAAATGGGAAATTAGATGTTCAATCTATTGATTATAAGGAGATGAGTAAGAAATGAATGTACTAAGTAGATTAACAAAAGATTTCTTAAATAATTTTACTAACTTAAATTTCTCAAGTAATCTAGGAAGTTATGGAGACATTGTTTTTCAAGTAAGTCGTGGAAATGTTTTAACTCCTGAAGGGATTGATTTAACAATATCATCAAAAATTGAAGAACATGATAATCTTGGAGAAGCTCCTTATACAGAATTTATTCATAGAAATTTAAGATCTATTTCTTTAAATATAAAGTTAGTTTACACGTTAACAGATATAAATGATGCTTTACTAAAATTAGAAAAAATATGTGAAAATGGTGAATATTATCCACTTATTTTAGGAAATAAACCTTTGTCAAAATATGGATTTATTTTAATAGATTTTAAACAAGGAATAAAAAGCACAAATTCAAATGGAGAACTAGAAGTTGTAAATTGTTCTTTAACCTTAAAAGAATATATTCCAAAGTTAGATAGACTTCTATTACCTACGACGAATAATTTAACAACAGAAAATAAAGAAAATACTAGAAACAATAATAATAGAAGTAATCAAAAGAATACTAAAAAAAATAAAAAGGTTTTAAAGAAAAAATCTAAGACTAATATTTATTCAAAAAATAAAGATGAAAAAAAATGGCTACGTGGATTAGTTGAAGATGATTTAAGAGGATATTAATAGGAGGGTATATGATAGTTTCAAATAATGTTGTTCCTAAGCATCCAAAATTAATGGAATTATATGTTCTATTAAATACAAAAAGGGGAACAGTACCACTCCATAGAGATTTAGGGATAGATAATAGAATGATAGATAGACCAATTACAGTTATAAAAAATAATATATTTAATGAACTGCAAATGCAAGTGAATAAATATATAAAAGGACTTACATTAAATAATGTTAATTGCAAAGCTACTGAAAATGGTCTTGAAATTGAATGCGAGGTTGAAATAGATGAAAGAATTTAATTTAATTGACTCTAATCCTGAATCAATATTAGCTGACGCTTTGAGATTCCATGAAGAAATTACAGGAGAAAGATTAGAGTTATGTACAAAAGAAGCATATTTATACTCAACGGTTGCAGCACTATTAGCAAATATAAAAGCTAATATGAATGATGTAGCAAAGCAAAACTTCTTAAAATATTCAAGAGAAGAAAGACTAGATTTAAAAGGAAATTTCTATGGTGAAAGAGGTATTAGATTAAAAGCAAATAAAGCAAGAACTACAATTAGATGTCATATATCATCAATTGTAGCAAAAGATGTAATTATAGCAAAAGGTACAAGGTTTCTCTATAAGAATTATATGTTCTATACAGAGCAAGAATATAAAATAAAACAAGGGCAGACTTATGTTGATGTTATAGCTGTAGCTGAAATTGCTGGAGAACTAGGGAAAATACTAGCTGGAGACATTAAAGAAATAGTTGATAGATATGAGTATATTAAAGAAATAAATAATATAACTGATGTGACAGGTGGTAGAGAAGAAGAAAATGACGATGAATATAGAAAAAGATTAGAGCTTATTCCAGAATCATTTACTACAGGTGGTTCAGAAGGTTCGTATGAATATTGGGTTAAGAAATCATCAAATCTTGTTACAGATGTATTTATAAACAGTCCTAGACCTAATTATATTGATATTTATGTTGTTAATGGACTAGAACATCTCTCACAAGAAGAAAAACAGAAAATAAAGAATTATATAACTGAAAACAAAAATATAAAAGTTTTAAATGACCAGTTAGAAATAAAAGATCCAGTTTTTCACAATTATAATATTGATTTAGATTACTGGGTATACGATAATTCGTTAGTATCGAAATCAGAAATAGAAAAAGAATTAAGAAGCTCATTAGAACAATATACAAAATCTTTTAAAATGGGAGAAAGCATAAATTTACAGGATATTATAGATATTTCTAAAAATGTGGAAGGGATAAGAAGAGTTGAAATAAAATCACCTCAAACTTATATAGGACAAAAGTTCCATTTAGCAAAATGTGGAACTATAACAATTTCATATAAAGGAGCAGAATCAAGATGAAAGAGCAAAATTTTATATATGATGTTACAAATATAAGAGACCTTGCTCCTGACATTTTAAGAGATGATAAACAGTATAAAATAGTTTTAACTGTAATAGATGCACTTATATCTAAGCATATTGTTGCTAATATAGAATATTTAGAGTTTCTTGAAAGAATAGACACAATGGAAGAAAAAGAGATTGACCTTGTTGCAAAAGAATTAAGTGTTGATTTTTATGATTTCTCTATGTCTATAGAAGAAAAAAGAAAAGCTTGTAAATTATCTTTCCAAATCCATTCAATAAAGGGAACAAATAAAGCTATTCAAGATGTCTTAAATATCTTCTATGAAAAAGCTAATATATTAGAATTTCCTGAGTTTAATGGAGACAATGGAACTTTTAAAATAGAAATTATGGGAACAACTAAAAGTAATTTAAATATTATGATAGATAGAGTTGAAAAAACTAAAAAGAAATCACAACATTTAACAGGAATTACTTTTAAAAATAATTCCTTATCACCTTTGTATGTTGCAACACATATGAGATATGGAACAAGAGTAATTTTATATCCACAGCAAGACTATTTTTATCTTAATAATTTAAATTTAGTAAGTAAAACTGGAAAATATATTTTAGAAAAAAGGGGTGTTAACAATGGCTGAATTTAATAGTCACATAATAACAAATGCTGGAAGAAATCTTTTAGCAAGAGCGTTGGCAGGAGAAGGAAAAGTTATATTTACTAAAGCAGCATTTGGAGATCAGAAACATTCAGGAAACTTAAGAGAAGTTACTGAATTAAAAAATAAAAAGCTAGATTTAAATGTTATGAATATAAGAAACGATAATGGTACTGCTGTTTTAACAGTACAAATATCAAATCAAAATGTAGAGCAATCATTTCAAACAGAAGAGTTTGGAGTTTATGCAAAAATAGAAAATGATGTATCAGAGGTTCTTTATTCTTATACAACTGCTGTATCAGCTGATACTTTTCCAAATAATAGATTAGGAAAAACATATGAATCTATACAAGATATATATATGGCAATTTCTAGTGATGTAGAAGCTGAAATATATGTAAGAGATGGAGTTATTTATTTAACAAGAGATATAGCAAATCAAGTTTACACTGAAACAGGAGTTATAGCAGTAGGAAATTTGAAAGGAAGAAGTAACTTAGAAGAAAATAAACAATATTTAGCTGATGATGGACATTGGTATAAAAATATTGGTGGAAATAGAAGTTGGAACTCTTCTACAGGAATACCTGATGAACAATTAATTCCAATAACTTGGGAATATTTATATAAAAGTTTAAATACAAAAGAAGGTCAATTAATTCAAAATTTAAATGGACTTTTAGGAAAAAATAATGGTCAATTTCCAGTAGACCAAGCAGTTGAAGGAAATGTTTACTATTTTCCAGCTAACCAAAAATACTATTACTGTTTAAAAAGTCAAAGTGGTAGAACAAGTGTTCCAAATGCTGACTTTGAAGAGATGTCAATTTGGGCTAATAAGAAGAAATTGGAAAATTTAATCAAAATCGAAGTAATTCAAATGACTAATTTGTTAGGACATAATCCTACCGCTAACATTACTGAATGGTATACTCCTGTGCCTAGTCATATAAATATAAATAAAATTATATCTATAACTAACATAAATCAGGGAAACTGGGGAGAATATTGCAATCTAGATATTCCAGCTAAAATGCTAAGAGTTGGAGCGTTAGGAAACGTAGCAAATTACCCATTAAATCAATTGAAGGTAATCGTTGCTTATATTTAATATTCTATAATTAATGTATTATAGCCATGAAGATGAATATCTTCTGCGACTCCTCTAGTTCCAAAAATTCCAAATGTATTACTTATTTTATTAAAGAAAAATACAGCATCAGATCTAACTGCATTATCATGCCCAATGATAAGTTCTTGATTTATTGCTAGTTTTTTTAATAAAACACCAGGAATAGTACAAGTCGTATTTCCTACAATTGTTAGAGAAAAAATATTATCAAAGTTTATATTTGCACCAATGTTAGTAGTATAAAATTGAACTTCATGGGAATTTCCTTGCCATAATATTTTCCAATTTCTGTTTAGATTTTCCAATAAGAATGGAAAATCTAATCAAAATTGATACAGGAATAACTGGAAATTATACAAATGTTGGAGCATATAACTTTACATTTCCCAAAAATTATAAGCAAGTTTTGGGAGTTGCTGTAAATGTATATAAGACTGGAACTGCAACTACTTTAGAAAATGTATACGTGACTGGCTTTAATAATACAAGTTTCAGCTTTGTAAAAGATTGTGTAGATGCTGATAGAGCAAATACTGTAAAAGTAGCTTATACAGTCTTTTATATTTAAAGTTTTAATAGTACACTATTTTAGCCTTTCTTGTATTAGAAATTTGATAGCTATAATAAAATGCAGTAATTATACTTGAACTATAGCAAAAATACTGTAGTTCTCTTTAGTCGTATTTTGACTGTTAAAATATAATTTTCTATTTTTTATGTAACATGTTATTGGTCTTACTGCTCCTGCCCCAGTTTGTGTTGCTAAAACTACCGAGTTTGTATACTCAGATGTCGTAGGAAAAGGTAAATCATAGTAAGATTCTCCACCCGGAATATTTGGAATCCAAGTGAATAGCATGTAAAAATTAGAGCTTATTTGCTTATAGTACCAATTCCCACTTTTCTCGAAATTTTTGTATAGATTTTCCATTATTTCAAGAATTGTATAATAAACCTATCAAAAATAGGAGGTTTAATTATGCAATTATTGGTGTTGGAAAATTTAAAAAAGGAAAATGTGGAGGTGTATTTAGAGTATCTGAACAGTTGTAAGAGTAGTAACTGGGAGACTTGGGAGACTACATACAAAACGTACTGTAATAATTTTAAGTTATTCTTAGTGTGGTTTCAAAAGTCTTATAAAAACAGGTTTTTATTGAGTAAAGAAACTTTACTAGAAATGCCTACTATTATAGAATCATATAGGAATTATTGCAGGAGCTTAGGTAATTCAAAAAGAACTCTGATGAATAAAACTACTGCTGTATCTACATTTTATGCTTGGTGTGTTCGTAGAAACAAAATTAAATATCATCCATTTTCAGAAAAATTGGATAGATTGAGATTTACAGAAAAAGACAAAGTTAGGAATAGCTATTTTCTTACAACAGAACAAATATTGACTGTAAGGCTTTATATGCAAGTAGAGAGTAAAAAATATGATTTGCAAGATAGGATATTATGGGAATTGTTCTTAGATAGTGCTTGTCGTATATCCGCTATTCAAAATTTAAAGATGGAGCAGTTAGATTTAGAAAATGGGTACTTTGTGAATGTTAAGGAGAAAGAGGGGTATATAGTTAATGCTTTCTTTTTCCAAAAATGCAAGGAATTAATAAAAGAATGGATACAGTACAGAGTAGAAAAGGAAATAGATGTAGATTGGTTTTTTGTTACTAAGTATGGAAAAATATACAAGCAAATGACACAAGGGGCTATTCGTGGAAGAATTAAAAAGTTAGGAAAAATTTTAGGTATTGATGATCTATATCCTCATACTTTAAGAAAGACAGCAATAAATTTAATCAATAATTTGGCTGGATTAGGCTTAGCTAGTAGTTATGCAAATCATAGTAGCAGTGGTGTCACAAGTAAACACTATATAGCTAAAGCTAATCCGACTGAAGTAAGAAATAGCATTATAAATGCAAGAAAAAAGTTAGGTATTTTTTAGATTAATATTATAGAAATTTTCAAATTTATTCAGATTTTTATAATTAAAAATGTACTTTTAAGAGTTTTTTATATAAAATTCTTAGATTTTATATTTAAGAAAATCTATAAAAATAAGTTCAAAGTTACAAAATTTATTCTAAATTTCTTTATAAATTTGAAAATCTATACAAAATGAAAGGAGAAAAAATATGTTCTATATATACACAAAAGGTAAGAGGGCAGAGGTAAAGTTTTCAGTTAATCTAACTGCAGAAGAAGTTAGAGACTATATGAATAATAATTTATTTTTAGATTATCCTGACCTTAATAAAGATGATTATATTATAGTTGAAAGTAATGAAGCTTTTAAAAATCCAACTTATGATCCTTCAACTAATATGATAAGAGAAATGTCAAGAGAGGAACTAATTGAAGAAGGAATAGAAGTTCAATTAGAACCAGGAGAAGTTGTAAGAGACAAAAAAATTGTGAAAATCCCTAAACCAAATAAAAATGAAAAGTATTTAACTTGGAATAGAGATTCTGCTATATGGGAATATGATTCAAAAAGAGAAAAAGATGATTATTTTAATCTAGTAGATCAACTAAAAAATGAAGCATTAGAATATGGTTTTGATTATAAAAATCATAGACAAAGATTAAGAACAAAAGATTTGATATATATGGAAATATCAATTAAATCTTTAGAAATAGGAAAAAAGAAAACTAAAAGAGATTTAAAATCTACCTGGTATTTTCAAGATGGATTTGGAATGCCAATGTCAGTAGAAGATTTAGAGGATATGATGTTCTCTGGAACAATGTTTATACAGTCAATTTTCAATTCTGAAAGTTTTTTTAAAACAGAAATTGAACCTAAAGAGTTGACAATCACAGAATTTAAAAATAAAGTAAATGAATTACATAAATTAGTTATGAAAGCAGTAGGAGGCAAAGAATGAAAATAGCACTAGTTATTGGACATAACAAAAGATCTAAGGGGGCTTATTCACAAATAGTAGGAAGTGAATATGATTATTGGAAAAGAGTAGCTGAAAAAATTAAAACTGTTGTTCCTGAATTAGTTGACATATATGAAAGAGAACCTAATGAATATTACACAAGAGAAATGTATAAAGTTTTGGAAGAACTTAATTCTAAAGATTATAAACTATGTATTGAACTTCATTTTAATGCTGCTGAAAATAAAATGGCAAATGGCTGTGAATGTTTGGTTTACTATACAAATGATAAAGCTAAAAAATTAGCAACTAACTTTATGGCTAGATTACAAAATGTGTTTGGCAGTAAGATAAGAGGGAGAAACGGAATAATAGAGATCCAGGATAGTAAAGTTAGAGGTGGTTATGGAATATGTAAGTCAAAAGATACATATATCTTGGTAGAACCTTTCTTTGGAACTAACAATGATGAATCTTTAAAGTATTCTGTAGAAAGTGATGTTGTAAATTTATTTGTAAATTTTATTAAAGAAATTTAGGAGGATAATATGGCAATATTAGATAAAACTTTAGAAATAGTAAATAAATTTGTTCCTGATAAAAATGCTCAAGCTGAGCTTGAAAAGGAATTAAGAAGGTTAGATATTGAAGATGCTAAAACTAAGCAAAAACTTTTTGAAAAGATAATACCTATAACTTTTCCATTATGTGTTTGGATTGGTTGTGCTTGGTGTGCTTGGGGGCTTATATTATCAATTTTAGCTTTTATTTTAGAAAGAAGATATATATTCTTTGAAGTAAATGTTCCTACATTTTTAATAATGTGTTGTGGAATGTTTGGTGCAGGATTGTGGGGTAAAAAGAATATAGGGGAATATTTTAAAGGAAAAAATAATAAAGGGGATGAAGAATGAAACAAATAATTTTTTTATTATTAATGTCATTTTTTATTAAAGGTTGTGCTAATAGTGATCCTGGAACAACTGTAGTTAATCTTCCTCTTAAAGCAGAAAATGTTACTAAAGAACAATTAGAAGAAACAGTAAAAGATAAAACAGTAACAGTTGAAAAAGTAGGGAAAAAGAAATTTATAAGAAAAAAAGTTATAGAAGCACAATACACAGAATATATTTTTAAATAGGGGGAAGAGATATGACAGTAGAATTTTTAGAAATTATTACAAAAATCTGTGCATATGCGATAGCTTTTTTTATCTGGCTAATTGGAGGATGGGATACTCTCTCACAAGTATTATTTGGATTAATGTTTTTAGATTTTTTAAGTGGAATGTTTGCTGGCTACAAAACACAAAATCTTAATTCTAAAAGAGCTTTTAAAGGTTTAAGAAAAAAACTTTTAATTTTAGTTGTATTATGTGGTGCTTCTTTGATGCATAAATTAGTTCCAGAACTAGCTTTTAGAACTTTAGTAGGATTATTTTATTGTGCTAATGAATTACTAAGTATAGCAGAAAATGGAGCAAGAGCAGGATTACCTATTCCACAAAAATTAAAAGCAGCTCTTGAGCAGTGTAAAGGAGATAAGTGTAATACAGATTCTTTAAAAGATAAAGAAAAAAATATAAAACCTGAAGATATAAAGCAAGAAGATTTTGATAAAGAAATTAAATAAATTTGAAGGGTAGGATTTTCCTACTCTTTTTTTATAAAAAATATTTGACATATACAAGTGTATATGATATACTTAAATTAAGTTAAGAGAATACTTAAACAACTAAAATTAATGGAGGTCATTAAAATGAAAAAATTATGGAAAGATGTAAAAAATATAGTTGAAAAAGAAAGTGAATTTTATATATCAAAAGAATGTTATGATGAAAAAACTGGAGATTGTACAGTAGACATCATTGGTGGAAAGTATAATGGGTGGTCTGTAGCTGGAAAAAACATAAAAGCCACTAATGAAAATGATTGGGATCAATTAGTCATAGACGATGAAGCCATCGTCTATAATCCAGCTGAATAATAAGAATCTATTAAATAATAGACTTTAGAAGTGGTATAATTAGCTTGGATAAAAGTAATTGTGCCATTTCTTTTTTGTAAATATAAAGGAGTACCATATTGGAAAAAAATAAAGCAGTTAAAAAATATAGAAATACAGAAAAAGGAAAAAAAAACACGTACTACACTAACACAAAAAGTGCGTGTAAAAAATTTTTATTGACTATGTCAACAAAAGAAGATTTTGAATTAGCAAAACAATGGTTTAAGGAAGGAGAAGAAAGATGGAAGTATTAAGAATTGTATTGAAACAAAGTTCAGCAAATTATAAAAAAGCAGGAGCCATAGATAATAAAATGACTTATCCTTTACCTATACCTTCAACAGTAATAGGAGCATTACATAATATATGTAAGTATACTGAAAAACATCTAATGAATATTAGTATACAAGGAAATTATGAATCTATATCTAAAGATATTTATAAGAATACAACAGTCTTAAATACTATAGCTGATAGGGGAACATTAGTTAAAATGATAGCTCCAAATACAATTTCTAATGCGTATATAGAAGTTGCAGAAGCTGTAGAAGATAATGCTAATTTCATAACTGAAAAAAATATAAAAGTTAAGAACAAAGAATTATTAGAACAGTTTAAAAATCTAAAACTTTTAAAAGAAAAGTTAGATTCAGAAAAAAATCTAAAACTTGAAGAATTTAAAAGAAGAAAAGAAGAATTTAAAACACTAAAAGATGAACTAAAAAAAATAAGAATTGAAGAAAAAAAATATAAAGAAGAATTTAAAAAAATAGAAGAAGAAAAGTATACAAAGCCTTATAGTCAATTTAGAAGTGTGGTAAAAAAACCGATGTTTTATGAACTTTTGAATGATATTTTTCTAATACTACATATAAAATCTGATGAACAAACTCTGAAAGATATAGAAAATAATATTTCTAATCTACAATCAATAGGAAGAAGTGAAGATTTTGTTGAAGTTTTAGAATGTAAGATAGTTGAATTACAAGAATTTGATGAAAAAATAGAATCTGCTAAGAGATTATCAATGTATTTAAATTTTAAAGATTTTCAAGAAGAAAAAATATTTAACTTAGATGTTGATGGAAATAAAATAAAATCAGGAACAAAGTATTATTTAGATAAATATTATAAAATAGTTAATGGAGAAAGAGAATTTGAAAAAGTTCAAGCTTTATATAGTAATTCATTTTGTGCTTTTAAGAGTAGTGAAAATGTGAAGTTAGACAAATATAAAGATTTGAACTTATTAGTAAATTTTTTATAAAAATAGCTTGATATATACAAGTGTATATGTTATAATAAGGTATAAAAAAGACAAGGAGGATTGTATATGAAGCTATTTAAAAATGTAGGATTACCTGAATTAAAAGCAATATTAAAAGACGGTATACTTCCAATAGCAGCAACTGGAAACGATAACTGGGAAGAAGGAAAAAGAAGCCCAAACTCAAAAGAAATAGTATATCTTTTCAAACCAAAAACAAAATTAAATACATTTATGCAATATGGACTCGTACTACTGGAAGTTCAAACAAAATATGCTAAAAAAACAAAATTCATGCCTAATGATCATAATGATGAATTTTATGATGAATATGTAAAAGAAGAAATAAGATCTGAAGAAATAAAAAAAATATACATTCCTAAAATTTTTAAAAAGCAAATAGAAAAAACTGATTTTTTAAAAGGAATAGAAAATCAAGTTACTTGGGTTGAATTAGAAGATTTACCAATTGAAGAAGAAATAAAAGATTATGAAGATACTGTAAATATATTGGATTCATACAATTACTTAAGAGGTTGGAAAAATATAAGAAAAGAAAAAAGATTTTTTTATGGAGAATTTGTTGAAATAGAAGTTACAGATGGAGTAATTGAGCTTCATAATAAAAATACAATAATATTTTAAGGAGGATAAATGATATTATTTTCAGCAGAATACCTAAAAAACAAAGGAGAAGCAATTACTTATGAATTTGATGATGTTGATAAATATCTAAAACTCTGTGAAAAATATCAAATCAAAGAAACATCAGAGTGCTTAATAGAAAGTTTAAATTTATTGAATGAGTTAACTGCTGACATAGCAATGTTTAATTACAAAGAAGTATATATTTTCTTTATAATCAAAGAAATAGAAGGAATAGAAACTTTATATATATATGATTATGCTGACACAGATTATATAATTCAAGATGCTAAAGAAAACTTTGCTAAAGTAAAAAGTAAAGATCTTGTAAAATTGCTTCTATTTCAGTTAGGAGAAAAAAATTAACCGTAAACATAAAATGTACTCTTAAAAGAGAATAAATTTTTATGGAGGTAGAAAATGGATAAAAAAGAATTTAGTAAAGCAGTAGGAACAGTGTTAGGGTTCTATAAAGAAAGAGTAAAAAACTTGAAAGGTATTACGGATATAGATAATGCCTTAAAAGAAATAGGAAGGACTCAAGAAGTAAAAAGAGCAAAAGAACTAGTGTTTAATATAACTATGTCAAATAGCAACTTAGAAATTGAAGATAGAATAAGAACAAGCATAAGTGATATAATGCTATTTGAATCTAAAGAAACATTAGATGGAAATTTAATGCTAGGATATTATTATAAAGAACAAGCATAGAAGCAGGAAATCAATCCTGCTTTTTTTTATTGAAAATAAAAAAAAGATATAAAAAATATCTTGCCTTTTCTTGAATATATAAAGTATAATAAATATATGATAAAAAATTTAACATAACTTAGATATAATTATGGTTGAAAGAAGGATAACACAAAAAAGATAAAAGATAACGATAGCTACAAAAAAAGATTAAAAAATTAAAAATTATCAAAAAATGTATAATATAATACAGTTCAAATCCCTCTCTCACCGCCATATAACACTGATTTATTGAGTATTAGCGGTACTCAAAAAATTATTTTGACAGGTTTTGACAGGGTCGAAAGTCAAACAAAATACATAAATATCTGGGTTACCATTAGTTTTAATGGTAACTTTTTTTATTTTGATTGACTTAGTAAGTTTATCAGATACCTATTTTTTCATTAATTATAGATATCGTTGATAAATTACTCCTGTTCATCTGATGTACATATATATCCATTGTAGTTTTAGCACTGCTATGTCCTAAGAACATTTGAATGTCTTTTACATTTACATTGCTTTCACATAATATTGTTGCACAGCTATGTCTTAAATCATGAAACCTAATATGTGTTAAATTATGTTTTGCTAAGAACTTCCTAAAACCATTAGTCAAGAACTTAGGTTTGTGTAACTCTCCACCTTCATTAACATAAACATATTCTTCATCTTTTTTATAATAACCTTTACCTAGTCTTTCTTTATTTCTTTTTTGCTCTTCTTTTAACTCCAGAAGCATCTCTTTTATAGATCCAGGTAAAACAAAACTTCTTAAACCAGCTGTACTTTTTGTCTTATCTTTTTTTATTAAAACATTTTTACCATTTAAGTTAGTCTCTGTAACTGTATGAATAATACTCATTGTATTATCTGCAAAGTTTATAGCTGACCACTTTAAACCTAGTAATTCACTTCTTCTTAAACCAAAGAAGCTAGTTATAACTACTCCTAAGTACAATGCTTTATCTTCTCTTTTTAAGATTTCAAGCATTTCTTTTATTTGTTCATGATTATAAACTTTTGCAATATACCTAACCTTTTTAGGTTTTTCAACATTCAACATAGGATTTATATTAATTACTCCTATTTTTTGAGCATATTTAAATGTTAAACTTAAAAGATTATGATAATGAATAACAGTATTAGCAGAAACTCCTCTTACATTTAATTCATGAAAATAATACTTCTGGATATCAAATGTATTTATATCCTTTAATTTTTTATTTTCTTTAAAAAAGTAAGGTAATATAGATATTTTTGTATTTGATAGATAAGATGAGTATGTAGCATCATCAATAGTTTTAAATCTCATTTTTACATATCCTAAAATGAAATTACAGAAGCTAATTTCTTTATCAAAAAGGTTTATATCCTGGTCCACTTTTGTAAAGACGCTTTTCCTGCTGCCAACTTTTTTATCTTCAGATATTCCAAAAAACTTTCTACATTCTTCTTCAAAAACTTTTAACATTTCTTCAGCTAATTCTTCATTATCAGTTTTAGATGACTTTGATTTTACAGTTTTTTTCTTATTTTTTATATATTCAAAAACTAAATGGTAAAACTTACCTCTTTTTCTAGTGTAGCTTGATGTATACAAGATTCCTCCTTCATCTTTTTTTAATAGCTACCGATAAAGAATTATCGGTCAACTATTAAAAAATGTCAATATGCTATTTTCTTACATTGCATTTAATACGTATTCAATCAGGCATTCCTTTGGGATTTTAACTAATCTTCCACTTCTTATAGATTTTAATTCTCCAGTTTCAGTTTTCTTTAAGACACTACTTTTACTAATTCCTAAAAAATCAGCTGTATCTTTTGTTGATATAAAAAAAGGAAGTTTCTCTAATTCTTTTTCTAATGATGTTCTCATTTCTTGTGTTGTCATTTTTATCACCTAATTCCATTCGTTCCCTATTCTTTTCATATTTTTTTGCCATTTTTCCCAATAACAATCTAAGATATTTTGTGTTGTATAATTATGTTGATGTGTAATAGCATTCAATTCATCCATAGCTATTGCGAGTTTTTCAGTATAAACATAATGAATAAATTTTAAAAGGTGTGGTTCATCTGTACTGATATATTGTTCATCAAAAGAATAACAAATAACATATTTTAATTCTTTATTTTTTTCATCATCAAGGTAATTTAATAATTGAGCAAAGAAAAAATAAATATCAGTTAGTTCTTCTAATTCTTTTTCTTTATTGTAAGGCTTAACTTTCCAAGTTTTATGAGAAAGTATAGTCTCCTCATTAAACTCAACACATTCAGCAATTAATGACATTTGAATATCTTCAAAAGTTCTATCTCTAACACTATTAATCTTACTATCTAAATGTTCTTGTAATTTTAATATATCTTTAAAATTTTCAGGTTTTTTTATTTTCATTATCTCACTTCCTTGTACTTTTTTAAATCTATAAGCATTTCTAATAATTTCCTATGTTCTTCTTTACATTTTCCACATTCAAGTTCTTTTATTTTGCTTTGACAGTGTAATATAGCTTCATCCAAATCTATTTTTGTATATTTTTCCATTTATTCTATCACCTTCAATAGTTCAGGGTTTTCATAAATATTCCCTACAATTTCACAACCTTGTGCAACAACATCAATTAAATCAAAAGAATACTCTTCAAAATCTCCCTCAAATTCTGCTCTATAACTTCCATTTTCAAAAATAACTTTATAAGGTTTCTCATTGTTTCCGCTTGATAAAATATCTCCTTCATAAATTTCTTTTTCATTTTTATCTTTTAATCCTGTGTATTGCATAAGTTCAATATCATTGAATTTCTCGTGTCTTATACTTAATAAATGCCCAACTCTTTCAAGTAAATAAGTTACCTTTTTAGTTACATAATTAATTAATACAACTTCAAATATTGCTTTTCTATCTTTTACCCAAGCTCTAAATTTTATGTCTCTATTCATATTTAATCAACTCCTATAAAAAAATTAATAATTTCTATATTTCCATTATGTGTTCTCATAAAATTATTTTTGAAGTCTCTTTCGAAATCTTCTAATTCATTCTCAGTCATATATTTTTTTTTAATTATTTCAAATTTGAAAGTTCTCTTTTTTTTATCTTGGAGAACTTCCATTGTTCCTTTGTATTTAATCATTTTAATCATCTCCTAATAAATAAGTTGCAGTTCCTTTTTTTACAAACCAAAACTTAGAAACAGTAAAATATAGTATATTTTTTCTTTCTACTCCTATTCTTTTTATAAGATGTTCATCATTTTTTCTTGAAATGTACTCAAATTTAGCTATTCCTGATTTTGATTGAAGCAATATTTTATCGTTTGGTTTTAAGTCAACATTTAATTTATTATCAATAATTTCTATTTTTTTCATTTTTAATCCCTTTCCATTACAGTATTTCTTTCAAATTCTTCCCAACTTTTTGAAAAAATATGATCAGCAAAAGCTTCTTTTAATCCATTCATTTGCTTTAATCTGATAACTTCATCTAAGTCCATTCCTAAATGCTCAGATATTTCATAATCATTCCAACCTTTTTCATAAAGAGATAAAACAATTTTTGCCATATCTGGAATTTGGTGAGTACCTCTTGCTCTGTTAAATTGAATTGTTGCTGCAACTCTCTTTTTAATATCATGCTTTAAAACAACAACTGGAACTTCTTCTAATTCAAGTTTAAGAGAAACAGTATATCTATGAAAGCCATCAACAATAACATATTTATCATTTTCTTTATCGTGTATACAAATAATAGGCATACAGAAGCCGTTATCAATTATTGATCTTTCTAGTAATTTCATCTCAGGTTTTGCTACTTTATTTGGATTATAGTCATTAGCCACAACTTTATTTATATCAACCATTTGTACATTTAAAACTTCCATTGATACTTTTTTCATCTTTTTACCTCCAATAAGTTATTATATTTTTTCATTAAATGTTGTAATTTTTCATTGTCTTTTTTATTTTCACCAAAAGATAATCTTTTCATATAAAAATCATTTCTTTCAATTGCTCTTGCAATTCTTCTCCAGGATATAATTTTCTTTTGTTGCTCTAATTTTAGGTCACCTTCTTGTGGAATAATACTCACATTTTCGTGAATTCTATACCATTCCATAAACTTTTTAATTTTTCCATAATAGTGAAGCATTAAGTCTTTATTATAAAGTCCTAAGCTTTCTAATAAGAACACAGTATATTGCTCCCAAGTCATAAAATTAGGCTTAAAAGATTTTATATTACCTAGAGCATAACTTCTGCAATAAATATTCCCAAAATTAACTCCATTAACTCTATTTAAAATCTTTTCCCATGTATCTGCTTCAAGAGCCTTAAATTGATCTAACCCATTCCTTTGGTCATCTCCATACGGTTGGCATAATCTTTGCTCATGAATTGATAATCCATTTTTATACATCAATTCATAAATTTTGTTATATTTTAAGTCTAACAATGATACAGCTCCCCAAACATCTTGAGTTTTAAAGTCATATAGAGGATAAAAATTAAAAGTATTAGTATAAATTTGAGTTGTCCAAGGCTTATTTTTAAACATAACTTTATTTTTAGGTATTGCAATTGTTCTGAATCTATTAAGACTTTCATCAGCTCTTATTCCAACTCCAACAGCACACATTCCACCTTTAGTATCTGCATACCATTTATTGAAAGAAGGAACAAATTCTTCAAACTCCATAACTCTGTTGTAAAAAGGTAAAAAATTATTAGTTAGATTAATACTATCTTTTGGTAAATCTCTAACCCATAATTCTTTATCTTCTGGTTTCCAGCAGATCCATTTTGGTTGTAAAACGGATACTGCATTTCTTAAATAAAGTGGTAAAGCTATATGATAGAAGTCTCTAATTTGGCTTAATTCTTTTAATTCATAAACATGATCAATAGTATGTTTATATTGAGCTTCTAAATCTATATATAAAACATCAAAAACTTTATTAAGTTTTTTAGCTACAATATTAGCTAGTTGTATCATCAAAGAACTGTCTTTTCCACCACTAAAAGAAAAGCAAACATTATCAAAATTATTAAAAATAAATTGATATCTATCTCTAGCAGCTGATAAGACATCCTGGTCTTTATAAATCTTCATAGTTTCTCCTCGAATTCTTGTATAGTTTTTTGTTTTAACTCACATAAAAAGTTCTCTTTTTTTCTTAAATTATCTTGAATCATTTCATCTAATCCAAATGTAGAGATTAAGTAAAAGATTCTACAATCTTCTTTTTGTCCTGTTCTATAGATTCTGCTTTCAGCTTGATCCATTAGAGCATAATCCCAAGAAATATTGTAAAATATAATTATATTAGAATCTTGTAAGTTTAGTCCAAATGTATGCTTCTGTAGACTTAATAAAGTATAATCACAAAATTCATTTCTTAGTAACTCTTCTTCAACTAGATATTTATAAAATATAATTATCTTTTTATTTTCAACACCTTCATTTTTAAGTCTATCTAAAAGCTCTTTTAACTCTATTTTTTTATTCAAACTTGCAGCATAAGAATGTTGAAGCTTTTGAAGATTACCTAATAGTTTTCCATCTTCAGTCTTAATCCCTTCTATAAAAATATCTTTCAAATGTAAATATTCCTCGATTATTTCATCTTCTGCCCTATACTCAATTATTTTAGTTTCCTTTTTTACATCTAACTTTAAGTCACTTTTATAAATGAAAGGACTTATCAAACTAAATAGATAATCAAGATTTGTGAAGCCATCTAACCATCGCTTTTTTATTACACGATTTTTAACAACTCTTTTTTCTATAACAAATGTGCTATAAAATTCGTTATAATTCATTTTAAAAATTTTTTCACTTAGAAAATTAAACTGGTTATATAGATCCAGGTAATTTTTTGAAAGAGGTGTCCCATTTAAAATTAAACGATACTTTGCTTTTTTTCCTATATTTGTAATTCTTTGAGTTCTTAAAGAATAGTTTTTTATTTTTATACTTTCATCTACAACACAAAAGAATTTACAATTAGAATATTTAGTTATTAGATTATAATAAGTTTTTTTTGAATTACTCAAAGTTTCAATTCCAACTATTTCAACTTCATATTTTAAAGAACATTTTTCTAATTCATTTTTTAAGTTATCTTTAGTTCTACAAGGAGTAAACCATAAAACTTTATCAATATCAGTTCTTGAATTTATTATTCCAACAGCTGCTTGAGTCTTTCCTGTTCCAGCTTGCATAAACAAGGCACCAACTTTAAACTTTTTTAATTTTTCCATACAATTTAGTTGTTCAGGCAAATAAGTCCTCATCTATATTCACCTCTTTTTCAACTTTATCTGGAATATATATTTCAATATGTTCTACATCATCATAAAAATCAGAAGCTTCTCTATATAGAACCATTTTAGCTTTATCTAAAAGACTTATTAATTCTTTAGTAGATACAAAAATTTCTTTATCATTATAAAAAATTTTTCTTTCTACATCATCATTTAATTTATAAGATATAACCAAACTTTCACATAAAACTTTTATTAATTTTTTAGGATACCAAAATTTATATTTTTTTAATAAATCTGTTTCAAATTCAAGAAGCCAAGCTTTATCAGTTTCTTTTTTCATAAATATCTTTTCAAAACAGATTTCATATGTATTCCATTCTTTTGCCTTTTCCATAAATTCACCTAATTTTTAAAAGTAATATCTTCATATACCCATGCCATATATTTATCTGAAAAGTTAAAGATTTTATTTAATTCTTTTTCAGTTATTCCTAATCTTCTAGCAGCACCTTTCATTTTTGCAGTATCTAAATCTTTAACCATTCTTGCCCAGGAACAAAGAGTTCCCATAAAGCCTACTGGAAGCTTTTGAGAAACGTCATCAGGTGTTAAAATTGGAGTTTCATTTATACCTGAAAGACATTTCATTGCTTGTTTTCCCATAACTTCTGTATAAAAGAAATTATCTCTTACATCATCTTCTATGTCGTCATCTGTAGGTTCAAAGTATTTTTCATATATCTTATCTGCAGAAGCACGAACCTTACATATTTCCATATAATTTTTAAATGGAATGATTCCATCATTCTCTCTAAGTTCTTTATCCCATACATTTTTATGATTTGTGCAAGTCCTAGAGATATTAAGAATAATTGTTGCAAGTAAAGCTGATTCTAACTTTTCATCAGTTGGTTTTTTAGTAACTTTTATTTCTTTTTTTTCATTTATCTTGATTTCTCTCTTCTCTGTTTTCTTCGCTTTTCTCATTTTTAACAACACCTTTCTCAGCCATAAGAACAGCTAAAGCAAATTTAAGTATATCCACAAAATCACATCCAGCTTTCCAATAAAAGAAATGGAAAGTTAAGTTTATTTTTAATTTTTTTCCAAAAAGTAGTTTCCGCATATTCCACTTCAAAATTTTTTATTTTTTCTTTATTTTCATAAGCAATTACAACAGCTTCATTGAAATCTTGTGTTAAATGTTCTCCATTTACTAGATATGTATCTCCCCATATTTTTCTTATTTCTAACATGATGTCCTCCTAATAGTATTGACACCACAAATAACTTACTGTAAAATAAAACTGTCCAGGGCTTTATTAACACGAGCAAGTCATTTGCAGTGCAAAATAATAAAGTCTTTTTTTTTAAGCTAATCTATTTAAAACCTTTATGAAAACTTTAAGTTCTTCTATTTCGTTCTTTAAATTAACAATCCTTGAAATTCCAAGCATAGCAACTGCTGCATCATCATCCACAAGAGAGTTATTATAATTTATTGTTTCTTTAGCTTTTTTTATCAATTCTTCTTTATTTATTAAATTGTTTTGATTCTCATTACTCATAGTTCCTCCATTAGTTGTTGTAATTTTTTTACATATTCTGTAAGTTCTTTTTTATATTCTTCTCTTTCTTCAGCTTTTAAATTTTTAACTCTTTTTTCCATTTTTTTGATTTTATTAAAATTAAAATATTTTTGTTCGCTAGTGTGAACTTCAAATTCTTCTCTTACTGGAACTAATAATTGCTTTATCTCTTTGACTTTAGAAGCTTCAGTATTTAAAACTACTTTTACATCATCAAACCCTATTGAATTATGAGATAATATTTTTATAGCTTGATCTGATAAGCTGAAGATTTTATCTTTATAATCAGGGAAATAATTATATAGATTCCAACGTTTTAAAAATACAGAAACCATATCTTTTGTAAGCCCTGCACTTTCATACCAAGCCATAAAACTTCCAGAAGCTTTTAATATTTTTTCAACTTCAGCTAAAGAACTACATATTTCAAAAAGATTGTTTTTATATTTTCTAAAGCTGTTTAAAAGTTTTGCTTCTTGTTCTTCAACTTTTTCTTTATCAATGTCAGATATTTCGTAACTTTTGAAATCAAATTTTCTTAACTGATTAGTAGAAATTGCATTTTCAAATTGTTTCATCACATCATTCATCATCTATCTCACCCCAAACTTTTACAAAAACTTCTTTTATATCATCTAATTTTTTTGATCTACTTTCCCAAAGTAGAGTACCTTTTTCAAGCAGTTTTAAAATAACTGCTGAATGATTAATTGGAATAGATAAGAAAACTCCTGAACGAGTTAGTGTATCTTTTAAAAAAGTGTAGAAGTTTTTTTCTATTCTTGTTCTTCCTACTCTATTTGGAATTACAGCTCTAATTTTAGAAATATCAGTTTTCTTAAGTAAGTTTAAAATAGAACTTGTTGTGACAGAATCTAAGAAAGTTGGAACAATAATATGTTCAGCTACATCAACAAAGATAGAATCTAAATCCATAACAGGAGATCCATCTATGATGATATGTTTAAATTCATCTTTTAAACTATTAATTCTTTTCTTAAATTTTTCATCAAGATTCCCTTTAACTTTATAGCCTTGAAGATGTAGGAAAAACAAATTAGGTCTTAACTTAGTTAAGTTATAAGGTTTTCCTTCAAGCATATCTTCAAGTCCTTTTTTTGAAGTATCTTCAACTTTTATTCCAGAATAATTTAAAATATTATTCTGAGAGTCTGATGTTAATATCAAGACTTTTTCATTGTTAAAGGCTTTGTATGCTGCTAACTGTAATGCTATCCAGCTTTTTCCAACTCCACCTTTATTGTTTTTTACTAGTATGACTCCCATAATATCCTCCTATTTTTAATTTTTTTTAGCAAAATAAATTTTATGATTTTGTAAGTTTATTAATTTTGCTCCATCGAATTGAAGCTCTAAAAGTGGATTTACTGTACCTTGATTTTTATTAACTATTGCATAACTTCCATCTGCTCTCTTCTTTACAACTCCACAAGCTATAACTTTATGATCCTTAAGAGCTAACACATAATCATCTGTGTAAATGTAGTTTTTATCAATTTTTATACCTGTACTTTCTAGCCAAATAACATCTGAAAAATTAAATTCTTGTTCACCAGTTTTTTGGTTTGTTCCTTTTATTTTTCTTTCCTTGAAATCAACATTCAAAGCTTTATAAACTCCTCTTGTTGTAATGCTGTAAAATTTTCCGTGTAATTTCATTTAATAATTTTCTCCTTTCTTGTTATAAAATTCAGGTTCTTTCAATCTTTTAAATGCTCCCATTTCTATACCATGTAAGTCAAAAGATAATCTACCCCAATCTACACAGTATTTATATTTTTCAAAATCTAATTTTTCATTCTCTGGAAGCTTAGAATTTACTCTTTCAAAATCTTTTTGTAATTTACACCATTTATCGAAGGGCATATTTATTTTTACAGTTTCTCCCATTTATTCTCCTTTTAGGCACTTAGCAATCCTAATTCAGTTATTTTTTCTTTTATTTTTTGAGAAATCATAAAATAAAATACAACTTCTGTATTTTTTTTAATTTCTCTGAGAGCAGGATTTTTAAATTCTTCTATAATTTCATCTTCAATTTTCAACTGCTGCTCTGTAGGTAAACTTTTAAAAACTTCCATAGCTTTATCATTTCCTTTATACTCCTTTCTTTGTTCATTTTTAATTTTTTCTTGTTCAAGCTCTTTTTGTTCGATAGCCTGTAAATTTACTTCACAAGTCCCTTTAAACAAGTGAGCTGAAAAGACTGCTGCAATGTTCTTAACATCCTTTTTATTTTTTAGGATATCTATTTGCTCCTGGAAGAGATTTAAGAGATAGTCTATTGAATTATTTTTTAATAACTCAATTATTTTATCTTCATGCTTCTTAGAAAAATCAATTTCATTTTTCTTAAACCATTCTTTTATTTTTTTTAAATCATCAGGAGCTTTTTCTTCTTTATGATTTAATTCTTTATTTATGTTATTTATATTATGTTCTTTATTGTTGCCGTTTTGAGACAAACAAGTTTGACTATTTTTTACAAACAAGTTTGTCTCTTTTTTACAATCCAGTTTGTCGTTTTGAGACAAACTAGTTTGCTGTTTTTGGAAAACTAGATTTTCTATCATTTCATAGTTGATTTTAAAATATCTTTTACAAGGAACACCTTTATTTTTTTGTTCCAGGATCTTAGATTCAATTAAATCTTTAATTATTTTGTCTTGCTTGTGTCTACCAATTCCTGTAAGTTCTCCAATTTTTTCTATGGTTTGATAGAACCAACCTTCATCGTCAGCTAAACCATCTGAAGCTTCTATAAGAATAGTTAATAAGAAAGCAGGTTCTATCCCTAAAGTTTTGACTACATGTTTATTCAAGGTATAGTAGTTGCTAGACATTAATAATTGTTTAAATGTCTTTTCTTGCATTTTATCCACTCCTTTTTAAAGTGGTTTTTTAATGTCAGCATATTGATCAGCTATATTCTCACAAATTTGTCTTATTTCATATTCTCTTGCAGCTAATAATTGATCAGCTACTTCTTTTTTATTTTCATCAATCATTTCTTGGTTTATCATTTCTTTTATTAAGTTAGCCAATGCTTTTTCTATTTTTTTTCTATCTTTTATATATTTTATATACATTTAAGCCTCCAATTAATCATTTAAAATATCTTTTAAAGTCCAAATTTCAATATTTTTATTGCTTATATATTGCCAAAGAACTTCATCATTATTACCAGCATCTAATTTTTCTTGATATTCTTTTAAAAGTTCACTTCTTAAATCTTCTAATTGTTTTATTTTATTTTCTATATATTCTCTACTTTTCATAATATTATCCTTTCATTATTTGCTGGAGAGCAGTGTGGGACTTGAACCCACATTCAACAAGTTCGAGCAGGCTTGTTATTTTCTCCAGTTAAATTAACTGCTCTTATTTCATTCCTTTATACAATCTTTCAAGTCGTTTCATTGCTTTTTCTACATTAGGATGTTCAGAAGCTTCTAAAACTTCTTTTGTAGATTGATACCAATTTCTAGCTTTTATTTTATTAGTAAAATAACTTTGATCTATTCCTAATAGTTCCAATTGGACTATCCCATACATTTCAACTAAAATAAAAATAAGTTTTGCTTCTTCATCTATAAAATATAAGTCTTTCATTGTAATCTCCTTAAAATTTCTTTTTAATTTCTTCAACAAAACTTTTATCAATGTTCAAACAGCAAGGCTGAATATAAAATTTTTCTGGAAGAATTGAATATTTAAAATCAATTTCTTTTTTTGCTTCTTCTTCAGAAGTAAATGCTGAAAGAATAGTTTTATCAGCATTAGTTATGATATAAATAGTTCTAAAATTTTCAAACATTTTTTTCACCTGCAATTTTGCAAGGATAACCTAATTTCTTTAGTTCTTCCTTAATTTCAATAAATTTTGTGTTTTCTCCATACTTGTTAATTAATTCTTGTAGTTCTGTTAGTTTCATAAATTCTCCTCCTATTTGGAGAAATATAGAAATCTTGAAATAAAATACAAATTATGTTATAATAAAGAAACTTAGATCTTTTGATAAATGGAGTTAAGTTACTAAAAAGGGGTGTCTTGGTCGGGATCCCTTTTTTGTTTTACTCTTTAAAGTTTTTGTAGGCAGTAAAACCAAAATCAAAATATTCTTTTTTTAAATTTTCAATTGTTTTAAAAATTAAATGTTGTAATTCTTTAGAAATATTAGATTTTTGCAATTCTTCATATAAATCTGATATTTCTTTTTTTGTTTTTGATTCTACTTTTCCTGAATCTAACAATCCCTCCAAAAAACTTAAAGCAGCTTCTTTAAACTCGTTTTCCATTTTTATTACCTCCCAAATATTTAATGTTTATTGTTATTTGCTAGAAGGTGTGTATTTCTAAGAATCTGCTCTGTAATTATTTCTTGCTTTTAAATAAATCCTATATTCCTCCTACTTTAATTATTGTTTATTTAAACAATTTTTAATTGTTATAAACATATAATAATCTATTTAAACTTGTTTGTCAAGTGTAAAAATTGCTTTAAACAATTTATTTTATAAAAAGTGGTTGTAAAATTGCTTTTTATAGTATATAATCGTATCAAAAGCAATTAAAAAAATTTGAAGGAGGCTTAATATGATAAAATTTAAAATTCATATTTTAATGGCTGAAAAAAGAATGACACAAAAAGATGTCATGAAAGCTACTGGAATAACAACTACTGTTATGAATAAATATTATTATGGAACAATAGTTAGAATTCCTACTACCCATATTGATAAATTATGTAAATTATTCAATTGTCAACCAAATGATTTATTTGAGTATATTCCAGATAATACACAAGATTAATCAATCTTTTAGTGGTACAGCCCACAAAGGGGAGTTGCTTTGAGGGAAGCATTTTGTGAGCCATACTACTCAAAGATTGAGATTTTATTATTTTTTAGAGGGGGGTCACTATGAAAAAATTTTTTATACTTTTTATATTTTTATCTTTATTAGTTGCTTGTGGAAATGAAAATAATTCCACATCGAACAGTATTACATCAGAAGCAGAACAATCAAAAATTTTAGATTATAACTTTGATGTAGAACAAAATATTAAAACTGTTAAACTTCAAGGAGATGTTTCTTTAGATTTTATTAATGGAAAAATACCAACTTTTGATGAAATGAAACTAATAGCTGAAGATATTGCTAAAAAATATCCAAATTATCAAAATTATTTTATTAATTTTAAATTTCCTTTAACAGATACATCTGAAAGAAGAAATGAAGATAATTATAATTCTTTATGTTTATTTACAAAAAGTGATAACTCAGATTTTAGATTAGTTCTTCATTACAACAATATTCCAACTATGGACTTAACTTTAAATAAAAATATAGTTGGACATTTAGGAATAAATTTAATTTCTAATATATCTCCAATAAAAGAAGGTATGTCATTATCACAAGTTAAAGAAAAACTTGGTGAACCAGCTGAAATCAATAAAGAGACTAAAGAATCTCAATATTATGTTTTAAATGAAAAATATCAAGTTTTAGGTATTTTATTCATTCAATATACAAACGATACTGTAAAATCTGCTAATTTTTTCTCTTTAAATAATAACTTTTCAAAAGAACAATTATCAGCTATTGATTCATATATAGCTGGTGATAAAAAATTAGAAGATTTAAAAATAAAAGAGTTAAAAGATATTTATTAATTATTATTTATAGCAACGAGATTATTGAGATCTTGTTGCTTATTTTATTGCAAAAAAACTTTTTGAATTTTTAATAGCTTTTTAACAACTTAAATTATTTATATCACTTTTGTAGTCAAAAAGCAACTCTTTTTTTAAGAATTGCTAAAAAACTATATTTTTTTTATAAAAAAAATTATATAATAACTTATGAAAATTATTTTTAAGGAGGTGCTTCATGAAATTAAATGAA
>ERZ773213.172-NODE-172-length-40707-cov-4.786653_pt1 | contig 40707 bp, 61 predicted proteins | sample MGYA00580996_ERZ773213 | MGnify/ENA primary metagenome ERZ773213 (study PRJEB29015, sample SAMEA2738152) | human oral metagenome | biome: human oral; feature: human-associated habitat; material: saliva | place: China | collected 2197 ...
ACAAGACGAATATTTATTCACTTTACATATAAGCGAAAATAACAAAAAGAATAGACTTGACGAAATAAAAAATAGCATTGAATTATCATTACGAAGTGATCAAACTCTGTTTTTTATAAACCATAATAACCCTCATTCTGAAGAGTTAAGTGAATCCTATAAAAATCTCCAATCATTCTACAAAGAAAGAAAAAAACAACTTCAAATTAGTCACCATTTAGCAATTTTAAAATCAATTAATAAGGACGAAGCTTCTCAAGAGACTCTTGACAAAATATCTGAATTAGAGGAAGAATATTACAGAACTGAGAAATGTATTCAACTGCTCTCCTCCTCTATAGAACACCTAAACGAAACACTCCTTAATTATTATAACAAAGAAAAAAGAAGCATCGAATCTACAAATTGGTTCATTTTTAAAAGCCTTCTAGACTTAAAATAAAAAATAAAATATACAAATTTAAATGTTACGACAGAATGAAACAAGAAGATAAAATATATGAAGTAAGAGATAATAAATACTTTTACGATGGTAACTTGAATATAGTTAAAACAGATGATGGTTATCTGCCAGATAATTTAACTATATCAGGGAGTCTATATATAGATAATAGTCCAAGATTTAAGACACTTCCTAAAAACTTAACGGTAAAACAAAATCTTTACTTGCGTCATACACCAATCAAAACATTACCATCAGGTTTAAACGTAGGTGAATGTCTTGAAATGGAACATAGTAAAATCACAAGTTTGCCAGAAGATTTAAAAGTAGGTAAGACTATTAATCTACAGAATACGCCTATAGAAACATTACCTGATAATCTTATTGTAAACAAAGACCTTGATGTATCATACTGTACTAAATTAAAATGTTTGCCAGAAAACCTAATAGTTGGCGGCTCTTTATATGTTAAAAAATGTAATAGCTTAGAGAAATTACCTGAAGGATTAATTGTAGGTGGTTACTTATATATAACTGGTTGCCAAAAAATAAAAGAAATTCCATTTAATAAAATTGGTGGTGGATTAAGTTTAAATAAAACGGCAATAACAAACTTACCAGATAATCTTACATTAGGCGGATATCTGAATATTAGTTCATCTGACATTAAAGAATTGCCATATAACATACAGATACAGCGGTGTTTAAGTTTAAGTGACACTACTATTGAAAAGTTACCTGATAACATGATAATAGGAGACGGAATACAAATATATAATTGTCCTTATCTTCTTTCACTTCCAGACAATCTAACAGTTGGTGGTAGTTTTTACATGAGTCGGTCACAAATAAAATCTCTACCTAATAAGTTAATAGTAAGAACTCAAATGGGTTTATATGATTGCTTTAATATAAAATCACTTCCCAATGACTTAGTAGTTGGTGATGAAGCCTTTTTTACATATACTGGAATAACTGGTAAACCAAAAATTAATCATACAATCCCAGTTGAAAAAATATATAAGTTAAATCAATTAAGACATATGGCAATAGTATGGAAAAGAAATTATAAAACTTATATAAAAATTCATGATAATTTTACCGTGGTTGATTCAAAACGTGGAAATGTTTATTATACACATGTACTCGGAACAAATGAACAATTATATATTGTAACTGACGGAAAGAATAATTGGACATATGGTCAAACAAAAGAAGAAGCATGGATAAAACTTATCTATTCTATCAATAGTAAAGATATAGTATTCACACCTAACATGACAATGGAAGCCAGAATAACAAAAGAAGAAGCATTGAATATGTATAAAGAAGTATCAAACAGATTATATACAACTTCCAACGTTAATATAGAATATGTTTTAAAACAATTAGAAAAAGATGGTATAACATTAAACGATTTATACACTCTTATGAAAAATAGTTTCGGAGAAGATGTGATTACAAATTATTTTACAGTTAGAGATTCATCACAAAAAATAGAACAAATGCACCAACAAAATGTTATAAGACTAACTACAGATAAACCAATCATCATTACCCTTAATGGAGTTGGTTTCTATAAGAAATTGAATCAAAAATTACAAAAGCCATTCGATTCTAAGTTTAATAAACTTATGAATGAAACTCTTATATATCTTCTCGAAAATCTACCATATACAAAAGTTGGATATACATGGAGATATGAAATGAATATCATTATTAATTTTCCAAAATTCTTCAATATAAATGCACTATGGAGAAGAGATGTTTCCAAAATACAAAGTATTGTAGCATCAATGGCAAGCACATTCTTTACAAGAGAATATCATAAACAATATCAATCAGAAAATGATGATGATAAACTAATGCTGTTTGAATTTAATTGCCAAACTTGGAATACACCTACCGTAGAAGATGCATATAATTACTTAGTGTATAGGCAAGAAGAATGCATGGATAATAGCATAAAACGTTTCGCCAGATTCTTCTTAACAACACAAGAAATGAAAGATAAAACATCAGAAGAACTTATCAAGTATCTCATAGAACATTATCATACAAATTGGAATCATGAGAAAGCAGATAATAAGTTAGGAAGAATATTCATAAAACAAAATATTATACAATTCGATATTGACGAAAAAACAAATCAACAAAAAATATATAATAAAGAAGAATGGAGTAATTTAGGATTATTCTTTTTCTCAATTAAAGATGAAAAAATTAAAGAAATTATTATTAAAGAAATTGAATAAAAGAGATGAATGATATAATAGAACTATTTGAGAAAGAAACTGGTTACAAATTAGAAATAAGGAATGGGAAACCATATTGTATAGGTGATTTGGATTTACGTGATATCACCATCTCATCTATTCCAAATGACCTAACTGTAGATGGAAATTTACTTCTAAAAGGCGATAACGCTAAATTGATGCCAGAAAATTTGACGGTATTATATAAATTATCAATATGGTGTGCTAATATTAAATCATTACCTAATAATCTGGTAGTAAGATATGGATTAGATTTTATAGACTCCACAATAGAAAATATTCCTAACAATACCATTATTGGAGGATGGCTTAATTTAAACGGTACCGAAATTACAGAGTTACCTGATAACCTAACTATTGGAGGAAGTCTTTACCTACGTAATAGTAAAATCACGTCATTACCACATAATTTAACTGTAGGAGGCGGAATTGATTTATCTAATAGTTCAATTAAAACGATACCTCAAAACTTAACAGTACATACTTTTTTAGATTTAGGTGATACAAATATCACATCACTTCCAGATAATTTAACTGTAGGAGGTTATCTTGATTTGGAATATTCAAATATTATTAAAATTCCTAATAATTTAACTGTATATGGCTATCTTTGTTTGGAAGGCACAAAAATTGAAGAAGTACCAAATGATTCATTAATATATGGCTGTATATACTATAATGATAATCGTATGGTTCACCCATCACTCCCTTTATAGGATTATGACAAACGTCAAAAATTCCGAAATGAACCTATCTTCTGGGAATCTAATGGTGTGAAGTATATTAAGGTTGATGATATTCTTAGTATCATTGATTCTCATCATGGGAATGTTTATCGCACTCATCAGGTCGGTTATGATAAAGAATTATATATTGTTACCGATGGAGAAAATAATTGGGCACATGGTGAAACCCTTAAAGAAGCAAAACTTGACCTAATTTATAAAATTTCAGACAGAGATACATCCGCTTACAAAAACATGTCACTTGATGATGTCTTGACGTTTGAAGAAGCTATTATAGCATATCGTACCATTACTGGTGCATGTTCAGCTGGTACAAGATACTTCATAGAACACCGACTACCAGAACCACGCAAGGAAACATATACAATAGGAGAAATTATCGAATTAACCGATAATGAATACGGTTGTGATAAATTTAAAGAGTTTTTTGGAAAATGATTATTAACAAGTTATTTAAAATAGATGAAGAAAAATTTAAAATTAGAAAACTTACTTAGAGAATTTTTAAATATTATGGTAAAACGATATACTTGGCTTACTATAAAATTTGAATATAACGAAAACAAACAACAATATCTTGTATCCTATTCACCTAAAGATAAAATACAAAGTGATAATGAATTTATGACAGATAGTATGATGTTAGAAGATATGTTTAATGATTATTTTGGAGAATATGCACCACTGTTCTGTGATGAAGAAGAATATTTCAAACTATCTCCTAATGCAGAAGTAATCAAATATGAAAGCAAATAGATAAATAATAAAACTATAAAGAAATTTATATAGTATACGAATATAAGCATTGCGAAAATTAATCGTAGTGCTTATTTTATTTTTAATAAATCTATAGTAAACAAAAAATGAAATAGAAATATAGATACATAAAAAAATGATGACCCTTCTGGAAAATATATGAAAAATTTTTTGGATTTTTTTTTAAAAAGGTGATTGTAAAAATAATAAGGGTGGCCTTTGGGAAAATGATGAAAATTTTTTTGGAAAATTTTTTTGAAAGGGCATGAGGAAAAAACAGAGGTGGTGGCCTTTGGGAAAAGCGTGATTTTTTTTGGAAAATTTTATACGGAGAACCGTGGGCGCTGTCAAACACCCCCTTTTATGACGGTGGGTAGGTGGGTTAAATAGGTGGCCACCCACATGAGGCCCACCCCTGCCTGATATTACAATAAAATAATAAACTTTTAAACAGAAATTTAAAATTACTACCATTTTATTTTCTTTCTAATCGCTTAATAAAATAAAATGATATAAGTAATCGTATAATTTATTTAAACTCCTTACAGAGGAAATAAAACGTATATAAGCAATAAAGGTAGTACCCCTAAATTGATACTACCTTTAAATTATTTTACTTGCTTATCATATCCCATATCAATTTTAAATCGTATGCTTTTCCGATGTGTGTAACGTTCTGTATCTTATATGTTACTACTTTCGTTTGTTCCTCTTTTTCAAGTCCTGCTTCTGTTTGCTTTATGTTATCTTTTTTTGGCGCAGCGTATATCCACGATTCTATATCTTTAATTGTATCCTCGTCTGTAACAATCATTCCGTCTAATATAAAGACGTGTTCAAAAGTTGTTCTGTCAGAAGGACGGTAATTCATTGTAAGATAGAATTGGTCGCTATCCTTTTCGCTTTGTAAGATATAAGGATACATACCTTCTACAAAGTGCATTCCTTTGCGTGGTGCTGCTTTGTACTCTGTTTCTATCCCCTTCTTTTCCAAAGTAGCGTTTACACTATTTACGTAACTTCCGAAACGGCAATTTGTTATTAACGTCATTTTCTCTACACGTCCCACAAATGGGCAGCTTTTTCCTCCTCTAAATTTAGGAGTACTTTTTACTATCATTGCAGCACCAAACTTGGTACTAACAGTTTTAACTTTGTTGTAAAATACTTTAAGATTATCCATAAATATTTTAATTTACGGTGTTTTTTATATGACTATTCACTTAATCTTTATTAATTTCAATGTCTTTGTACATTTCTTCAACAAATTTTACAGAACGTTCATAGTTTCGTCCGCTTATATCACTGTCTTTATACGCTTTCTTAATAAGTTCCATGCCCGTACCATAAAAACATCCAACACTCCACATGCGATTATAATGTGTGTACGTGAAGTGACGACCGCTTGACCATATGTTTTTACACACGTAATAATCAGAACTTTTCTTAACAACTGCATTCCCACAGATATTAGCTTCATTATCTACAATAGCTTTACCATTAACAAGCGCACGACCATATACCCTAGTATTGCCACGCACATAAGATTCGCCATACACACATGCAATACCATAAATTTTTGCGTTGTCATAAACCTTTGCTTCACCATAAACGCAAGCATTTTCATACACATTTGCATCACCATATACTTTTGCATGTCCAAATACACATGCACCACCATAAACTTTTGAAACACCAAATACACATGCATTGTCACAGACCTTTGCTTCCTCATAAACGCAAGCATTTTCACATACCCATGCATCTCCGTAAACACTTGCTTCGTCACGTACAGTTGCATTGTTAGCTACTATTGCGTTATCATAAACACAGGCGTTATCATATACCCAACAATTACCTTCTTGAGAAAGATTGTTTTCTTTCTCAACCCACCCTCCTAAGTCACCTTTCTTAACGTTTGAAAAATCTTTTAGAGATTCGATACGATAAAGAATATGTCCATCATTACCCTTTATTAAATCTGTTCTAAGTTTATACTTCTTATCCATAATTCAATGAATTTAAACTGTTTTGTGGGAACATTCCCGATTGATTTACATTTGCAAAGTTATGCAATTTATCTTATTCTACAAAATTATTATAGTTAATTAAAGTTAACGCATGACTTATTTCTATGACTTATATATGTTACTGTTTAATTATTGCTTATGCATCTTATATCCGTGTGCGTATATATAATAAACAAAAAAATAGGGATGGCAAAAATTACCTTCCCTATTATCCGTTATCTATGTTTATCTTTTAATATTATCTTTCTTCAAAGTACTCAATAATGTCGTCAATATCATCATTAATTGCTAATATAACATCGCTTGATGTACCACTGATAACATTTCCGTTTCTATCGTATTTAAAGAAACTGTCGTATGGGTTAAACTCTCCCATTTTCAGTTGGCGTACAATGTCAAAAGGTGAGTAGTCTGCAAATTGATTATCAAATTCACTCATTGCATACCATTTATTTGGCGACTCCACAGCGTCCCAATACTCTTGCGCACATTTAAATTTCTGTACGTCTGTAAAACCTTCCCATTTGTTATAAAAATTTTCCATATGTATTTTTTTTTATTATATATATTGTTTTATATTATTTTTTGAATCACACACACTATCTGTACTTATATAAGTATGTATATGTTATTTATAATTCGTTTGCGTTATATTCTATTATATTATCCATATCGGATTCAATATCCTTCATGACTTCTTCTGCATTCCCACTAACTAACAGATAATGTTCATTATACTTAAAGAAACTATCTCTTATATCAAATTCTTTTGGTTGAATTATGCTTAAGACATCAATAGGTTTGTAGCCTTTTAGTTTTTGGTCTATTTCGTTCATTCCATACCACATTTTTGGTGAATTGACACTCTTCCAATATTCTTGTGCATAAAAGAATTTATCTATGGGAGATAATGTTTTCCAAATTTTATATAAACGTTCCATATATTATTAATTGTTATTATTAATAAATATGTTTATTGATGATATTGTTTATCTGATACTAAAACAACTCCCTATTAATAGAGAGTTGTCTGTTTAATCTCTGTGTAACTATAATCCTCACAATACCCAACATTGATATAAATTTGATTTACTTTTTCCACTTATCAAGTATTGTTTCGGTAATTTTCAACATAGAATAATTACTATCAAGAATTTCTGAAATGGTTATTTTATCATTACTTTTTGTAATTACATAATCATTTTCATTCAAGTTGGAATAATTACGCTTATAAACAGCGTCAAACGTTTCATCCATAACTTCCTTAGCACTTCTTTCATTACTAAATGTACCAAGTACCGAAATATCTGTAATACTATGATATTTTTCCTCCAATGTTAAAACGTATATTTTCTTAATCTTTTTCATAATTCTTTATTTGTTAATAATGTATTATATCATCACCCCAACATAGAGTTTCTGAAAGTTCAATATCTCCTCCCAATCGAATTAGTTTATTATCAGTTAATAATAATGCAAAGTCACTTTTGATAATAACATTATCCATTAAGATAATATTTGCAGAAATGGTTGCATCATCTTTAATAATAATGTAATCAGTAGTTTTTGTTTTATCACCAATGGTTACATTATCCTTAATTTTGGAATTTCCTCCAATTTCTGCATGGTCACAGACATTAGCGAATCCTCCGATAATAGAGTTATCTTTGGCAATACAATTACCACTTAATGTTGCTTTATCTTTAATTGTAGCATTGTCGCACACTTTGGCACTGCCTGCAATATTTGCATAACCACGTACCACCGCATTATCTTCTATAATTGCCTTGTCGTTAACTTTTACGTATCCGCATATCTTTGCATTGTCCTTCACAATAGCATTTCCGTTAATTGTAACACCTCCATAGATGATAACATTATCACGTACTTTAGCGTTACACATAATCATGCTATCTCCAATAACAATAGCGTTATCGTATACCCAACAATTTCCTTTTTCGCTTAGAAAAAATTCTTTTTCAATCCAACCGCCCAAGTCACCTTTTTTAACGTCCCCAAAGTCCTTAAGTGCCTCAATTCGATATATTGTTTTACTCCTAAAGGTTTTTGAAATATCCGTTCTTATTTTATATTTCGTGTTCATAATTCTTATTTGTTGTTGATTTACTTATGCAAAGATAAGAATAAAATTTGATATTACCAAATTATTAATATTAAATTATGTTAATTGAATGATATAATAAAAAAGGATAGAACAATGTAAATAAACTTACAAAAGTTCTATCCTCAAAACATTTGAATTATGAATTTATATTTTTTACTATTTCTATTTTAGTAGAATATTGTTTATCGTGACTATTAAGTATTACATAGTCTTTAGACTGTTCGTAAATCTTATATAGTCCCAAACAAGTTAATTTATCAACTTGTGTATTACTAAATTGTTTCGCTTTCTCTTTTGTGTCAAACTCATAACTATCATCTTCGATAACTTTATTAGTGTCTGTTACCAAATTATATTTGACTGTATATTTAATATTCTTTCCCATAACTTTTATATATCAACTAAAATAAAGTAAATCAAAGAAGAATGTAATTATATCTTCCTTCTTCATATCTTTAACCTCAATCTTTATTTTATCCTTTTCTTTTTCCTCCAAATTAATAAAAAATAATTCTGTAGGCTTAATTATCAAACTGAAATAACGTCCGCTTAATACGCCTATATTTTCAACATTTTTAATTAATTCTTTTGTGAACTTGAAAATAATACGTTTCACATCATCTTCCGTATATTCTTCATACGATATAAAGTAAGATAAATTGCACATGATACTATATTTTACTTTCTCGTCTAACTCGTGTGTAATTTCTTTGATTGATATGTTATTTCTCAAACACCATCCATATAAACGTACAAATACATACTCATTATAATTTTCTCTTGCAATGACACGATTATACTTATAATCATAATCAAAGCATATAGCAATCATATCATTGTCTTTGTTTGAAACATAAAAACGTTTCATGTTATAGGCAAGTTTAATTACATTTACTTTGTAATAAACGTTTTCCAAAAATCCTTCAAAGCCATTGTCTTTAATAACTTTTTCTAAAAGTGTTGCTAAATTAGAATGATTCATAATTCTTTGTTTACTTTTTTTTTAGGACTAACCCTTTATTGTTTACGTATGCAAAGGTAAACAAATTATTCCAATTAACCAAATTATTCATGTTAATAAAAACAAAAAACCATAACTACTTATCTCAAGCGGTTATGGTTATTTTAAAAATATTAACTAAATAAAAATCTACAAAAAATTTACAACTATGAAAAAAAACTATCATTAAAAAACTAATCTATATTTGATATGGAATGCCAACCATTCTCACTTTGTGTCCATGCAACTTCAAACTTCTCTTTCTTATCTCCGAATGATAAGTTAAGCGTTGTTACATTGTCTGTAACGTCCGTTAATGTTATCTCCGTTGCAAGTCCCCCTAAAGTTTCGTTAAGGCGTTCAGAAAGGATTTCTCGCTTTCTGAACTTTGCAGGTTTCCAATTTTTTAATAAGTTGGACTTTATTACATCTCTAAATGTACACATAATATTATATTTTACAAGTGAAAGTTTGGTTTAATACGCTTATATGTCTTCCCGTTAGGACACTTATTGCTTGATACAACAACATCCGTTGCCCATGAGCCGATAATTTTCAGTTCCCCTTCGTTAGGCATGTAATCGTGGCTTCTGCCATTGCCTAAACATGTAAGAATAGGTAGGGGGTGTACGATTATATAATCTTTCATTGGACAATCTTCAATGTCGACAAATTCCTTCTTTGTCTTATTGATAAAGTAGCGGTATTCGTTGATTTCCAAACTCTTTACATCCTCATCGGTGTTATTGATAGTTGCAATATCCCAATAGTTATATTTTCCGTCTACTTCGTCTGAATAATCTCCTGCCCATGCCATAGGATAACCTTTATATTTTCCGTCCTTGTCATTGATGAGAGTTGCAAAGGCGTTTACAAATATATTTCCCACGCAAGAATGCTCCATTAGTTTTGAACCACATAATAAGTCATGTGCATGTAATGATGCAACAACTTTCTTACTATTCTTTTTGTCAATAATGACAGGTTTAAAATATTGTCCCATAATTCTTAAATGTTTTGTTTGTTTTTAAATGATAGTGCAAAGATAAGCAATTATCCTCACACTACCAAATATTTTCGTCCATTTAACTTTTATTTAACATATTCCTTAATTATGTTTATATTAAGAATATAATTTTTCAACAAACTCAATTACATTTTTATAGAAGTTATAATATTTCTCATCTACTCTAGTTTTTGCAAATTCCAAAATTTCCTCCTTTGTTCCGCTTAAAAAGAATGTAGTCCATTTGTTATTGGAACGTGTATAAACAAAGTTATGACCACCTTCCCAATTTTCATGACCTATAAAGTAGTCAGCAGCGGAAGCTATTTTTGCATCACTATTAAACTGTACATAATCGTATATGTCAGTGTCACCACAAACTATTGCGTTATCTCTTACCAAGCAAGTTCCTATTAAATTTGCATTGTCGCAAACTTGTGCATTTTCTAAAAGGATAGAATGTCCGTACACTTGCGCATTATCCTTCACAATAGAATTACCTTCAATACGTGCGTTATCAAATACACGTGCATTATCTTTAATTTTGGAATGTCCTCTTACATGTGCTTCCTTAAATACCAATGCATTGTTGCAAACTTGCGCAAAACCGTCTATTACTGCATCACCCCAAACTTGTGCGTTGTCATATACTTTTCCGTCCAAGTATATCCAACAATTCCCTTCTTGTGAAAGATTCTTATCATTCTCAACGAAACCACCAATACTACCCTTCTTGACATCACCAAAGTTCTTTAACGCTTCAATACGATAAAGTTTGTGTCCGTCAAATGTATAACTTAAATCTTTTCTGATTTTATACTTCTTTGTTTCCATAATTCTATTTGTTTTGATTTATGATTGCAAAGTTAAGTATTTAATTTGAAATATCCAATTAAAATTATTAATTTAACATATAATTAACATTAAGTGGTTTTTAGGTATTATATATAATATATTACGCATACATGTGAATGAAAACATAAACTTGTTTTAAGGCGTTCTAATTGCTTATGTTAGTTGTTACCTTATAAGTTATCAACTTTATATATTAAGTTCGTCAGAAACGAAATAAAGTGCCAATAAAAAGAAAAGTGGTACTACTTATCCCAAGCAATACCACTAAACAAATAATAACTTTTATATTTAAGAAGTTTTCTTTAATCAATTCCGTAAACCTTCTGTACAAAAGGACGTATACTCTTTGTAGCCTTCTTAAATTGCTTAAGATTCATTCCGCCACACGCAATTTTGTTCATAATGTCATAGGCTCTCTTTTCTGTGTCCACGTATCTATACAATACGTTGTTTGTTCCGTCATGGTGTACACCTCTAAAGCGTACATTCCACTCGTCCAAATACCACTCGCACTCATCACATGATGTGTTCTGTAGAATGTCTGAAATGTCGTTGTACACCTTTGATGCAACACGTACACCATTCCATAGTCCAAGTTCTGCAAACGCTACTACATAACCTTTAAAATTAGTATTCTCTTCTGAAAGATTATGACGTTCGTCCTCAATGTACATATCATTATTCTCATCAATAACTCTCATTACGTTATTGTCTGACAAATCTGTGAAATTCTCTTCACGCATAAATTCCCGTGTTTCCTTCATTGAATCCTCATCGTATAGGTCAATGTTTGTCCAAATTAAACACCTTTTCATAATTCTAATTGTTTTATTTAATTGTGTCAGCAATATTACTGATTAACGTTTGCAAAAGTACGTATTTATTTTGACTTGTGCAAATTTTCAAACTTAATAAATGTTAATTGAAATAGTATTTGTATATACTAAAGATGTTGAGTGCTTTAATAAACTCATCCTGCAAAGTTTTTGATGCGTCCTCACTTCGAACACTCCATGTAATAGGCTCGTCATCATCACACTCTCCACTATACCAATCGTGTAACTCAAATATTTTCTCATTAACACTAATTACCCACGTGTAATGTATCTCTTTATCATTACTTAAATTGTTATTTGTCGGTTCTCCAAATATACTTTCTAAAACACTCTTTGCAATAGGTTTTGTTTGCGTAATAAATGTTGTACAAGTGTCGGGAATGTTATCCTCCTTTTGATATACTTCAATTTGGAGATTATTAATATTTACCTTCTTCATATTATTTTAAAATATTTTCAAAAACTTTTTCACGCATCTCATCTAATAAAACATCATTTTCTGATGATGTAATAATTACACCATTAAGTAAATTAATAGATGTAAAATAGAATTTATCTGTTTTCTTATTATAAGAAACTCTTTTTACTACACACATATAAACATCTTCATAATTATCTGATAACAGTTCAATGTATGGTCGTTCATTTAATTCTACAATGCACGTACGATTCTTTTTCATATGTGCAATAGCCTGCTTTCTAATATCTTGTTTCATAATTCTTATTCGTTTTAAATTATACTCAAACAAAGTTAATATATGTGTTATATATACATTTCCAAATAATCATTTAAGTAATTCATAGTTTCTTTGTCTTCAAACACTTTATCACGATACTTGTTTACTATCTCAAGTGCTTCATTGTCGGTAACACTTTTTATATTATATGCTTTATCGCACGTATAAAAATTATGTTTGCTATTAAAGTTTATAAAGTTAAGTTTTTCCACAAAATCATTACTTTTAAAACGTCTAGTCCATGATATAAAATCACACATAGGATATAAAAATAATTCTATATTATTATACATGGCAAATGTGTTGTGCAAATAAATTTTCTCTTCAAGTTGAAGGGAATTATAAATACGTGTGAAATTATTAAAATCTAATTTACTCATAATTCTTATTTGTTATTGATTTACGTCTGCAAAGATAACAATAAACTTTCAATTAAACAAACAAAAATATACATTTAACATATAATTAACATTAATACTATTTCACTATGTTATATATTACACATACGCATGAAGATTATACGAATAAACTATATTTGCGTTTTAAGCGTGTTTTATAATCATCACCTTATAACTTATCGTATTTCAATTTATAAGCCGTTAGACACAAAATAAAACCCCACCAACGCAATTTATTAATATTACGTTAGTAGGAATAAATTATGACAGTAGTAAATTATTCGTTTTCGTCTTCTATTTTTTCAATTTCATAAGAATAAGCAGTTCTTTCATCCCGCCCACTCTTAAGGAAAAATTCGTCTTCAAATTCTTTCATTCCTATAATAACCCATATCAGTTTATCATCACCTTCGCAAAAACCTTCGCTATCACTATTATAGCGTACCAAGTCCCCACAATAAAGTTCTTTGCCATTCTTATCAGTTATCATATTTCAATTCCTTTCTTATATCCTCTATTATTGTTGAATAAACATACTCCATTGAGTTATATAACGGGTCGTACTCGTTTAATCTATAAACATCATCACAATCATTTACAATAATTTGCAATTTATCATCATCATTCAAGATGACTTTACTAACTGCCAAATCTAAAATATCTTCGTTTACTTGACAAAGAACATAAGGCACATCTTCAATTAACCATTCGCCTTCATTACTGATAAACGTTAATTCTTTAATGTCATTTTCTTTCATTAAAGAAATTGCCTTGTTTCTAAAATGTTCGTTCATAATTCTAATGTTTAATTTTGTTTGTTCTTACTTATTTTGAGAAAATATATGCAAGTTCTGAAAGTTCATTTTCTACCCATTGAGTATCTATAAGCACTTTTTCCATTTCATAAGGCGCACCATTTTTACCATGTCCGTCCTCGTCAAGCCATATATATGTTTCAGTTGAAACATCGTAACTTTCGTAATATCCTTCAAATTCTGAATGAATTTGCTTTTTAGTTGTGTCTTCCTTAAAAGTAAAGTCAATACATACGTCCCTTCCTGCAGGTGAGTAAATCTCTAAATTTACTTCTACATTCTTTTCCCCATTGTTAATTGTTACATCTACTATCCATTGAGTATTTTCCAACTTATTTTCGATGTATTTTTTTATACTTTCTAAATTCATAATTCTTAAATGTTTTATTTGTTGATGTTTTGAATAACTGATGCAAAGATACGCAAAATATATTATTCTCACAAATTTTTGATGTTAATATATGTTTTTATTTCTCAATTACATATTTAACTTTTTCAATTAGGGTTTTTGGCTTTTCTAATTTCTTTTCTGCTCGCATAACCTTGTAAATCATTTCCGAGTTCTCTGCCCTTAATTTTGCAACTTCCTCTGATAACTTTTTGTTTCGCTTTCTTACTGCATTGTATTGTTCCTGGCTGATAAACTTGCCTTCCTCGTTCCTTGCCTGCTGATAGCGTGATATTTGTTTCTGTAGTCCTTTAAGTTCATTTTCAGACTTGATACACTTATCTTTGGCAAAGTAATACATATCCTTCCATCTATCTCTTTCAGAAACAATATACTTCAATATTACAGATGTTGGAATATTGTCATTAGGTCGCTTATTCTTATTATTCATAATTCATTCAATTTAATTTGTTTTCTTATAGGGTCGGTTAATATTTCATAACCAACCCATATTTTGTTTACCACTTGCAGCGCAAGTCACCTTCTCTTACTATAAATTCAGTATTAGGCATAACGAATTTACCTTTTTTGAAATTTTCTGCCGTTCTCTTAAACTTCAAACCTACTACTACATTTCCGTCCTTATAACGTGCATCGTATTTATCTCCGTCAATGACTTTATAGCCCATAAATGTTTTTGGCATTGTTTCTGTACCAAATACGACTGCAATACGTCCGCCATCTTTTAGATAGTCCATACCTAAGTTAAAGTTATCCTTAGACCCGTCAATAGACCATGTTACATCATAGTTAGGATATTTCTTCATTAACTCCAAATAGTTAGGTACTTTCGTGTAATCGTAAAACATTACATTAGGAAACATCTGTAAGATATTCTTTTTACCTAACTTAAACAAAGTAGGGTTTAAATCACTTGTTCCATTAATACGTACTGAAAACTCGTGTCCCTTCAATTTTGCACGTTTCTTTTCTAATTTAATTTCATGCAACATTAAACGCATGAATACTTCTCTATTAGCAAAGAACAAACGTGTCTTTGTAACACGTGAACCGTCTATATCATCACGACCCGACAAACGGCTAATCTTGTTACGTCCACTTCCCATAAGGCAATTTGCTTTGCACATATCATTCTTAGGACAAACATTAAAACCGCTTAAGTCGGCAGCTGCCAAATACAAACAATATGTTGAGAAATGATGTTCGTATGAGTGCAACATCTTTGCACTTTGTGCAACTTTACCTAAATAAGTAACTCCTACTTCTTTCAGTGTTGCCGTATAGCTTTTCCACTTGATGTTCTTTAATCGGTTCATTTCAGAATTAAATTCTGCAAACTCACTCTTTGTCATCAAACTTTCTTTCATAATTCTAAATGTTATTTTAATTGTTTTTGTGGGACTATTCCCTTTCTGAAATACGTTTGCAAAGGTAAGGATAATTTTTTAAATAACCAAATTTATAAAGTTAAGTAATATTAAATAAAATCTTTCATTGAAATAAAAAGTGGCATGTTAAACACATAGTTAACACACCACTCAAACAAACTTATCTATTTAACATAACTTGATAATACAAGTATATTTATAATATGTTTATATTGTTCCAAATTCTAATATATTAAAATGTTCCAATATATCATTAAATACAATATCACACATAGAGCAAGAAATTTCATGTTCATTTAATGTCTTTTTCGTTCGTGTTTTGTACTCTTCGCAATTCAAAGTAAAAATGTCTTTATTTTTATCATATTGTACTTTATTTACAATGAACGCAAATCTATTCCCTTCACAAACGCCTAATACATAGGGACGTAAATTTCTTTTCTTAATAGTAAAATCAACTTCAAACGTATTGAATTTTTCCATACGATTTATAGCGTCTTTCCTATCTTGTTCTATGAATGTTTTATATAAACCCTCCATTATTATTTATATCTTATTATTTTTTTTACAAGTTAATATACTTGTTTTACTTACTTTGAAGTAATTGTTACCTTTGTAAGTTTCAACCACTGATATCCTAAAGCGCTTTTACGCTTTTTATTTGCACACGCTGCAATATTTCCAATAGTTGCACGATTGTTACTACCTAAAGCGATTGCAGCTTCTGTACACGAATTATAACGTGCAATGACTTTACCGTCCTTCACTTGTGCAACGGCTACTGATTGATATATCTTTTTCTTATTTTCTCCCATAACTATATCCTTTCTTTTTAATCCAACTTAATTGGAGAAATACCGCATGTTTTAAGCATTTCATTTACTTTGTCCATGTTAGTTTCTCTTTCAGCACCAACTTCCTCCAAGAAATCTCCTAAAGTTTGCCCGTCAAATGATACACCTCCAAAAGGGTTTGTAAAATCATCTTCTAACTTTACATTGAGATATTTGTTTACTGACTTGTTACTCATGACTTTTATAATTTTATATATTTATATTTTTACTTAATTATATCTTTATATCTAGATATATTGATATTTATATATCTCTGTATAAGTGTATATTTATTCATTTATAACCTCCCTCCATTTGAAAGGAGGTTATATGTATTTGTTTTAATCGGTTGTTTGAATAAAGTAATTTAAATCATCATCCTTGAAAGTATCTAAGGCAATGTCACGTGCCTTATAATAAAGGTCAGTATAAACGCTTGCAAGTGATTCATTTCCTTTCTCATAATGTTCCCAACCCTTGATGTTGAGAGCCATAACAAACTCCGTGAAGTACTTTACAAAACCCTTCCAATCTTTTACAACACGATTGAAAGTTTCTTTAATACCCTTCTCACCTTCCATAAATTCGGCAATGGTTAAATCTGATGAGAACGTTGTAAGACGCTTATAACCATTTTGTGCCATTACATTCTCAAAATACTTTTCACTCATCATTGCTGCTTGAAATACGTTCATAATTCTTATTTTTTTTAATTTGTTGTTCTATGGGAATATTCCCTTGTTGTTTTGAAATACGATGCAAAGATAAAGATAAAAGTTGGAATGTACAAGTAAATTTTTCTTTTTAACTAAAGATTAACAATCTTATAAATTTATGTTAATAACAATATCTCTATTGAAGTATGATTTAATAAATTAGCTATAAGGGTGTTTATTTTCGTTCTAAGGGACTTTATACTCCAAAGTGGTACATTTTACTCATAAATCTAAAAATAAAGCGTTAAAACACAAATATTGAGTAAATTTATTTATTAGATTTTTTGCAAAGAGATAAAAATAATTTCTTTCAGTTGGAATGATGATGTTTTATTACTTTAGTTTTTTCTCTTCAAATTCCCTTCGTGCGCGCGCATAATATATATTATAATTAATTAATATATACTAGAATAATTAATATATAATATACTAGAATTATTATATTAATATATAATATAAAAAGAAAAAATTAAAAAAAGAAAAGTTTTAGATTTTTTATTTATAGGCAAAACCACATAAGCAAATTTTTTAATAAAAAAAATAAGTATTCCAAGTTGAGAAAAGAAAAAGACAAAGGCACAAATATGAAAGGTTTTTATTTAAAACAAAAATCGTATTCCAACTTTAGAATTTAAAAATTAAAAATAAGGGCCAAGTCACATAAATTTTCTGATTTGAAATTGTAATTAATTTTTACTTTATTTAATTCAAGTATCAGAAAAAGGCATTTTAGGAAAAGTCACAAATAAGCAATTTTTAATTAAAATGTTATTCCAACGAACAGTAAAAAAATATATAGAAGGGTCTAAAACAATGTTTACTTGCTCTCTAAGACGTTTTATTAGCAGAAGTGGAATAACTATACTCCAATTCAAAAATAAGTCGTTAGAACGAAAATAAATGATTTTATTAAAAACAAAATTCCAAGTTTAGAAGAAAATTGCAGGCAAAGAGTTTCTTTTGAAAAAAATATAGAGATAATTTATATTCCAGGTCATGAAAAACAGTAAGAAGTGGCTTAGAATAACGTTTATTTGCTCTCTAAGCCACTTTAATAAGAAAATAGTAAATTGCACTCTGAAAATAAGATAAGCCGTTAGAACGTAAGAAAAAGCATTCTATCTTAAATCATATAAACTCTTAAGCACTTGCAGCATAAGTTAATAAACTGCATAGCGTTAAGTACTCATACTCAAATTGCATAATATCTGAAACAACAGAGTTACCAAACACGCCTACATGTTCAACACATAGAAAACCGTCTTTAATAAAAATCTTTTTCGTCATACACTCATCGTTTGGAAAAAGTTGCATGTATCTATTTATTTTTATCTCCCCACCACGATTTTTCACAACTTCCATTAGAGCATTAATCAAACCATTTGCAGCAATTTCTAAATCTGTAATAGCTTTCGTTGCTATCTCTAAATTCTTTTTGTTAATATCCTTTGTTTCCATAATTATATTTATTTGTTATAAATTGATATCTGCAAAGGTAAACAAATGTTTTCAAACTAACAAATTTATAAAGTTAATTGATGTTAAAGAAAATCTTTAATTAAAATAAAAAGTAGTGTGCTAACTACATAAGTTAAAACACACTACCTAAACAAATTTATAGAATTATGAAGTATTAATAATCTAGTTCAATATATCCGTCAATAATAAGTTCATGTAGAGAAACTTCCGATGAGATTTTTACTTTCAAAAATTCTCTCAAAACTTCATTATAAGGCAAAACTGTTTCACTATCTGTATCAAAAGCCAAATCAAACCATACATCATTGTTGAAATAGTTATCAACAATTTGCAACAATTCGCTATTTGTTTTCTCTCCCAACAAGTTTTTATAACCCTTATTGATAAATAAGAAATAATTTAGGATAAGTTCCAAATTTTCATTGCCAGTGTTAGTTGTTGAAATAGTAAGTTTATTATAGCTACCTAATAATTCAGTCCTTGAAAATGTAATAAGAACAATATCATCATTAATTTGTAAATACCAACTATCTATAAAGCCTTCTCTATAATTAGGGCTGAAAAGAATATCAACTACGTTATAAAATAACAAATCAATATCCTTGTTATACTTTTCTACAAGCTCTATATTGCTCAAATCTTCAACCTCATCATTATATAATGAGTAAATATTTGATTCAATCTTTGGAAAATCAATTTGTAACATAATATTCGTTTGTTTATAATTTATTGTTCTGTGGGACTATTCCCTATTTGTTTATTTTACGATTACAAAGGTAATAATAAAAAAGTAGCATAACCTTCATATAGAATAGTTATGCTACCAACAAATTAGAATTATGAACAATTATTCTTTCTCCTCATCATCATCTTCAATTTCCTTGTTGAAACTCTCTCCTATTCGATAAATATCATCTTCACTAATAGACAATTCAGAAGATAAATACAATGTTTTAAACCTTCCGTTATCACTATTAACAAACATAGCCTTGATAATAAACCCATCATGATTCAAATACCAATCAGTATGATATTTTGTCGTGTGTACAGGACTTCCTAACTGATTAACTATATCCCTACGAATTAAATCTACATCAATAATAGCCCTATCAATAAGATTTAACTCATAATCAATATTATCAAACTCTTCCTTCGTGTATGACTTTAAACCTTCTATATGGTTTTTTAAAAAAGTCTGTTTCATAATTCTTAAATGTTTTAATTGTTTGTTTTAAATTGATAGTGCAAAGATAGACAAATAATCTCAAACTTCCAAATAAATTTAAATGTTTAACATTTGATTAACAAATTAGATAAACGCTATATTAGTTATATATTATATACACATACGTATAAAAGAAATGTCCAACTTAAATAAAAGCGTTTTAAGACGTTAAATTACATCTGAATGAACAATTACACTAATACATTAATTTATACGTTTAGAACAAAAGAAAAGTGGTATATAAGCAATTCTATGCAAATATACCACCTAAATATTTATGTAACTTTTGAAAATTACTTTTTCCTTACATAATATTGTCCATCACACATCCTATAAATGTCGTAAACTACTTTTGTTTGATGTAACTTTTCTAGACTATCTATTACTCCGTCAGGAATTGTCTCGTACTCATCTTCATTGTGTTTAAGTCCGTCAGGTAAGTATTGATTTTCCAAATCATAATTACTTGTATTAATGAAGTTTAAGGTTTCATAGTCGTTATCATAAACAACAGAAATATTATTATCTGTTAGTTTTTGCTTCATTGCCATAAACTCATCAACAAGTGCCTTCTGTTCGTCCGTAAGAGAAAGAGCCTTTAAGATTCCTTCCTTAACGTATTCTTTTCCGTTCTCTGATACCTTAATATCATTCCACGCAAATACTTCTTCACGTGACTTATATAGACCTTCAAATTCAAAAGAATTTTTTTCCTTATCATTATAGATAATTGGAGAGAATTTCTTAACACATTTTACTTCTCCATTCTCATACTTATATGATAATAAGAAAACTTCTGCATTATCCTTATCTACACATACTGTAGCAGGAATGTCCAAAAAATTAATCACCTTTTTTACAAAAGTTATGAGGTTAAAATTCTCTCCATATTCAATACCATCCTTAAATTTGTCCACGCTTTCAAAAACATGGATATTGGTCATAAGTTTACTTACTTCTTTATCTCCCTTTATTGTAACAAGATAAGTTATATCTCCACTATGTGTGTCGATAGAATGAAACTTAACATCACAAAGAGTTAAGATGTTGTCAACCATTACATAACCATTGTAGATTCTTTCTGATGGTGTTGTTGCTGCAAAAATTTCTAAAGCCTTCATAATTCTATTTTTTTAATTTGTTTGTTATTAATTTGTTATTGATTTACATTTGCAAAGGTAAGGAAATAAATTGAAGCCACCAAATATTTCCTTCCTTTTAACATTTTATTAACACTTTCTATTTTCTAACAATACAGAAAACATAATTTGTTTATTATTGTTTTATAACTGTATTATTATATATCTCTGTATTATCTAACACTTTGGTATCACCTGACACTTTGGAATTACCCCACACTTTTGCATTGCCATATACTACGGCATTTTCACAAACTACGGCACGCCCATATATCTTTGCGTTACCCCAAAGCATAGCATAACCCCTAACTTCTGCATTGTCAGACACTTTAACATTATCATAAAGTGTAGTGTTATCACGAACTGTGGCATTATCACATATTACTACGTTACCTGACACATCTGCATAATCACGGACTATGGAATAGTCTGACACTTTTGCATTTCCCGACACTTTGGCTTTACCGAACACTTTTGCATATATTTCGGCATTATCACAAATTATTGCATGTTCGGACACTTCGGCATAATCATATACTTTGGCTTTGCCCCAAATTTCTGCATCACCATGCACTTTAGAATAGCCTGACACTTCTGCATGGTTATATATTTCCGCATTTTCCCAAACTTCTGCATCACCATGCACTTTTGCGTCATCCCAAACTATTGCGTTATCCCAAAGTTGAGCATTATCATATACTTCTGCATCATTATATACTTTAGCATTATCAGACACAGTAGCTTTATTAAATACTTTTGCATCTTCATATACCCAACAGTTACCTTCTTGAGAAAGATTGTCCCAATTCTGAACCCAACCGCCTAAATCACCTATCTTGACATTACCAAAGTTCTTTAACGCTTCAATTCTGCAAAGCGTGGTATCATTGTGAACCATTGTTAAGTCAGTTCTAAGTTTATACTTCTTTGTTTCCATAATTTAATTTGTTTGAATATTACTAATTTTGAAATACGATGCAAAGATAAACATTTAATTTCAAATCTCCTAACAAATTCTGTCCTTTAACAAAAATTTAACACTTGATATATTAATGACTATAGATAATATTATATACGCAGACACGAAGACCATACAAGACCATTTATTTGCGTTCTAAGACACTTAAACAAAATATCTGTATAACTTATCGGATAAAACAAAATAACGCTTTAGAAATGAAATAACGTTTATATAATAAAATTCTGACACCACTTATTACAAGCAATGTCAGAATAGAATAAGAAAATAAACTCAAATATATAATTTCTACTTTTTAATTAAAATTCAGTCTATAACATAATGTTAAAACGTCCTCCATGTGCATAGCGTCAAGATTAAACCACTTATCACACTTTTCTCCGTTTTCAACAATAACATGACCTTCAAAAGATGTATAATAATCAGTTTTAGTGACTCTTACTGTGTCAATGAATACAACAGAACAAGTTTTATTGATTGCCGTACCTTTCAGAAGATAACATATAAAGGGGTTGTTATTACTCAAAACAGAAATACCTTCTGTTCCATACCTCTCAAGATTTCTTTTAACCTCATCGAAAAATTCTCTATAGAGGTTAGAAATATCATCTATATAACCATTAATTATTTCGTTCTCGTATGTCATAACGTTTACTTATTAAAATTGAATGTTACTAATAATACCAAATGTTGTGTCCATATCAAATTCACTGACTTCTATCCACTCATCACACTCATCATAGTTATTCGTTACCACGTGTACTTCAAGCACCTGCTTAGTTAAGAAATTTTTAGTGGTACGAATAGCGTCAATTTCGTAACGAACACACTCACAATCATCATAAATTGCGTCAGCAACATAATTATCATCATCCCACACAACAGGCAAACCCTTCTCACCATACTGTTTCAAACAATTTGCAACATACGCTACGGTTATGTTATATTCTGTCTGTGTCTTAGTAATGTGTTCTCTAATTTCATTCTCAATTTCTTTCATAATTCAGTTTGTTTTAAATTGTTTATTAATTTGTTTGTTATTGATTTACGATTGCAAAGGTAAGCATTTATTTTTAAACTACGAAATAATTACTTACCTTTAACATTTATTTAACACTTATCGCCTTATACAAACCATTAGGTGTTTTAATAAATCGCATTTATCCTCCAATGAAATTCCACTTAAGTTGAATACCATGTGGTTTTCAGAATCTTCCAACATAGCAATATTTCCTTTCATGTAGATAGTATTGAAACTTACATCCTTTGTTCCTATGCAAGTGTGGAATATATCGTTATCTCCAAAAGTAAAAATTCTCTCGTCTTCGTCTGAAAGAAGTTTAATAATCTTCTCCTCTATTTCTTTGTTTAATTTGTCAAACTTATTATCAAAATAAAGACCGTTTACAAAATAATACTCAATAGCGTAATACACCTCGTTAGCGGTATGATAACAACATTCATTAATGCTAATATACCCTTCATTATCCACAGACACGTTTGAAGATAAATCGGTAGTATTAACAACCTTGATGTATATATCGTCCTTAGTGAATATATTACCACGAACTAACTTGATGTCAGTTACACCTGTCTCATAAACTTTTCCATTCTTATTTACAAGAAGAACGACTGGTATAACAGTATCCATTCCGTACTCTTCATTATCTGTAATTGAAATATGACTAATATCATTAGCCAACATTAAATCAGTCACCTTCTTTCTGTTTCTTTCTAAAACTTCATTTAATGATTCCATAATTCTAAATGTTTTAATTATTAATAATTTGTTTGTTTATTGATTTACGGCTACAAAGATACTAACTTAATTTGAAACTACAAAATATATTTTCAATTTTAACACATATTTAATATTTCACTTTATAGGTTATATATAATATACGCACACGCAATATATTATATAATTCAAATAAAACGTTTTAAGCCGTGAGAATCACTCACAACTTGCAATGTACCCTTATACAACATATAACGTCTTACAAAGCAAATAAACCGTATATAAAAGAAAAATCTATCACTACTTATCCCAAGCAATGATAGATTATATTAAAAACAAACAAACTAAATTATAACTATTCGTTGTGATTACCTTTCGGTATTATATTACTAACATCTTTATTTATTTTCTCTTTGGTTTATTCTTTTTCTTCCTATTACGTTTATCTCTGTACGGAGTTGAGCCACTTCTATTTTTTCCTTCCGACTTAAATGACCTAAGCATATAATCATTCAAAAAATCAGTAGTAGGGTTTAATGCATAAGCAATACTTCTAATATCTTCCATAATTTCTAAATGTTTTGATAATTTGCTACAAAGATATATATTATTTCTCAAATAAACAAATAGTACATAGCATTTAACTAAAATTTAACACTATGTACTATCTTGTACTTATTTAAGTATGTTTATTATGCTTTTCTAAATTCTTATACATTTCTTCAGCATACTTAACAACTCGTTCGTACTCTTCTCCGCTTAGCTTACTATCCTTATAAGCCTTCTCGATAAGTTCCTTACTTGTGCCATAGAAGCAACCTACCTTCCACATCTTATTTGAACGTGTATATGTAAAGAATCGCCCGCTACTCCATGTGTTCTTTCCAACATAATAATCAGTATTACATTTAAGTTCTGCGTCACCCATAATTTTTACGCTACCATCCACTGTAACTCTACCATGTACAATGGCTTGACCATACACCTCTGCATTATTACAGATAGTAGCATAATCATATACGTTGGAATCTCCCCAAACTTCGGCATTATCACAAACTAAGGCATTTCCACCAATTATAGCATTACCATATACTCTGGCGTTATCATACACTTTTGCTTCACCATATATTTTTGCATTATCTAGAATTGCGGATTCACAACGCACCTCAGAATTGCCCCCAATTTCAACATTGCCACATACTTTGGTTTCACCATCTACCTCTGCATCATCAAGTACTTTGCTATTTCCCCAAACTTCTGCCTTACCATATACTTGGGCTTCACCACACACTTTGGCATTATCATACACACAAGCATCATCATAGACCCAACAGTCACCTTCTTGTGAAAGATTGTCTTCCTTCTCAATCCATCCTCCTAAATCACCTTTCTTTACATAACGGAAATCTTTTAACGCTTCAATTCTGTAAAGTGTGGTAAGATTATGAATCTTTACTAAATCTGTTCTAAGTTTATACTTCTTTGCTTCCATAATTTTGTTTTGCTTGAATTTGTTAGTTTCAGCACTATTACTGATTCATGCTGCAAAGGTAAGTATTTTGCTTTATATCACCAAACATTTTGTATTAAAGAATGTTAATGATGAGTATTCTCAATGTCTTTGTACATTTCTTCAACATACTTAACTACTCTTTCATAATTACGTCCACTTAACTCACTATCCTTATAAGCCTTCTCGATAAGTTCCTTGCTTGTACCATAAAAGCAACCAACTGCCCACATTTTGTTTGAACGTGTGTAAGTAAAGAAACGACCACTACTCCATACGTTCTTACCTACGTAATAGTCTTTATATGACTTAATTATAGCATTTCCCTTAATTTCGGCTTCTCCATCGATATAAGCATTACCATATACTTTGGAATTACCGTAAACTAACACATTACCTTCAATTCTTGCATATTTGTATACTTCCGCATTGTCATCCACTTCTACATTACCCCCAATTTCAGCTTGCCCATACACTTTGGCACTGCCCCCAATTACGGCATTGTCTTTAATTTCGGCTCTTCCATATACTTTTGCATACTCATGAACTCTCGCATTCCATTGTAATTGTGCTTCATCATATACTTCTGCATACCCATTCACTTTGGCTTCTTCGAATATTTTTGCTTGTCCATGTACTTTGGATTTACCCGACACTCTTGCACCGCCACAAATTAGTGCTTCTCCGTATAATTCAGCATTGTCATATACTTGTGCTTTATTGCATACCTCTGCTCTTCCAAATACTTTTGCTTCTCCCCAAATTATAGCATTAGCTCTAATAATGGCATTATCATACACTTTGGCTTTGCCAAATACCTTAGCTTTGTCATAGACCCAACAGTCACCTTCTTGTGAAAGATTGTCTTCACTTTCAATAAAACCGCCTAAATCACCTTTCTTTACATTAGAAAAGTCATTGAGTGCTTCAATTCGATAAAGTGTATAATATCCATACTCAATTACTAAATCTTTTCTTAACTTATACTTCTTATTTTCCATAAAAATATATTAATTCATTGAAAAACCAACATCATACGTTCTTTGTACTTATTTAAGTATGAGCTACTCTCTTCTCTCTATACCATGTATCAAATTGTTCAAATGATGCCTTAAAAAACTCCAAATCTTTCTCATCTACTGTTTTTAATATCTCGTCGACAGAACAATACAAATCACCACATTTACACATTCTATTAGCAGGTGTATATGTTATATACTTACCATATAGTTTTCTAAATGTCAGAAACCTATCAAAATTGGTTGAAATATCAACATCTCCACAGATGTCAAAATTATATGACAAGTCTACATTCCCATGAACATTCGCGTCACCATGCACCTTCGTATTACTATCTACCTTCGCATTACCATGTACTTCTGCCTTCCCGTAAATTTCCGCATCACCCATGATTTCAGCATTTTCATACACTTTTGTATTTCCATATATTTTAGCTTCCTCAAAAGCACAAACTCTTCCATATACATCAGCATTATCATATACTTGTATATTACCATATAGTTCGGCTTTGCCATAAACTCTTGCGTTGTAATACACTTCTGCATCGTGACATACCTTGGCATTGTCATACACTTGTGCCGTGTTGTATATTCTTGCATCATCTTCTACTCTTGCATCACTATACACACAAGCATCATCATAGACCCAACAGTCACCTTCTTGTGAAAGATTGTCTTCCTTCTCAATCCAGCCACCCAAATCTCCCTTCTGCACACGACTGAAATTCTTTAATGCTTCGATACGATAAACTGTATGTCCGTTTACAGACTTATATAAGTCTTCTCTAATCTTATACTTCGTAATCATAGTTTTATTTTTTATTAATTTCACTTCACAAAGGTAAGAATAAAATTTCTTATAACAAAGCAAATTAACACTTTTAACTATTACTTATTTCCTTCCATTCTAAGGCGACTTTAACAGGAAAACACATAAACATATACTCTACACACTTATCACTTCTCACAGATGCCTAAAATGGCAAATACTATTAATAATGTACGCATGAATATATAATATTATACGAAGATTGGAGAATAACATTCAATTGTTAAAAAATGCTTATTACTTAAATTTTATTCTTGATTTATTTGGTTATTCGAATAAAAAGTATTACCTTTGCATTGTGAATGATAAAAACAGGTAATCATTCACATATCAGACTGGAATGGTACCTTTCCTGATATATGCACACTACCTGTACTTTTTTAAGTATGGAGCAATTGAATAATCGTTGTAAGTCAATTAAGGTCTCTTATATTAAGTCACCTAAGCAAATTGATAATGTAGTACTTAATGAATATTATAATCAGAAGGTTAGAATTGATTTAACCAAGGAACAACTGGACGCTTATAATAAACACATCAAAAAGTTCGAAAAAGAAAAGTTGAACGGAGTTAATACTCATTCAACATTGAAGGAAGGTGAAAATGCTTTGGATTCAAATGCATCCCTTCAATTTTATGCATATTTCTGGATAGCCACTGATGAACGATTCAAACTACATAGAAATACAATTTTTCAAGTTAACGTAATTTGATAATAAAAAAAATTGCAAGTTCAAAAAGAATTTTGTAACTTTGCATCATAATAAAAAAGTTCTAATTTTCTTATGGTATGAGTGCACGATGAAGGACTAAAGCGTTAGAACACCCACGTGCATATAAACCATATAACGTTTTATAAACTATACCGTAAGGTAATCACAACTACGATGCTAATTATTAAAAACGACTCACTTTAAGTCTTTAATCCATTAGAAATTGTAGGCTTATAACACTTTACCGCAAGGTAATCACAACACTGGGCATTAAAGTGTACTTATATAAGTCAGGAACTGAAAACGTCATCACATTGTACGACGTTATTAATTTAAAAATGACTCACTTTAATTCCTTACAATAATCCAACATAAACAAGAAGTATCTCGAAATAGTTCGGATGATACATAGATAAACATGGATGATGTGTCAAGTATTCCTTTACAGATGGATAGTAAGATGTATGATATGGTATATTATACCAAGGGTTATGAATTATATACAAACATATAAATATATATTTTCATATTACTCTGATGATTACTATCAACAAATACATACAATATAAGGATATACATAATAGACACTCCAGCAGAGATAATGTATACATAGTTTATGATAATATAAGATAATAACATTAGAATATACATCCATCATAACATGATACATATATCTTCTGTTCCAAATTAGAACACATGCTTATATGATAAGATACAAATACGATTAATAAAAGGAGATAAAGATTATATATACTATCAAGATTAGAATAATATATACAATATAAAGAAGAAAAGACATAAAAATTATATGCAATAAAGATATAAATAATAAACCTTCAATCTACAGAAAATTTGAACGATATGTACTTATATAAGTATGGTTTTTATCGCAAAGGTTTTGAATATGATATTAGAACATAATATAATAAAAATAATAATTTGTTATTGATTTTATGAAAAAAATATTTATCTTTAACTAAAGATAATACATAAAAAAAATAATAGGTAGCCGTACTACCGAATTTACGCTTGTGGAGAGACCACCTGTGGATGACCGAACTTATGTTCCTAAAAAGCAGTGTCTCGCTGAAGCAAGAAATAAAATATGATAAATACATAGATTTTATCATAATTTTATATACGGTACCATAATGTGTACATGAGGTGGGTAGGTTGGTACTTAGAAAACTTGTATAAATATTGTATATGAGTTAAACACTATGAAAGGAAAATATACAATATTTTACAAATTATGGATAGTTAAATGATTTAACATAATGTAATGTTTAACCTTCTTGTTCTACGTGATTTTTGCGCAGTATGTACTTATATAAGTATGAACTTATTGATTATCAAGGTATATACAGTTTTCTGCATATTGTTAATAAATGTTTATGTATATAGTAGTCTATTTACCATAATAATGGATTATCTTATTAATAATCATAGAACAAATAATTCAATTAACAAGCATAAACCATATTCATACAGAAACAATAAACCATATCTAATCTCATAAAAAACTATCTGAGAAAAGATATGGTCAAAAAAAGAAATAGAAATGATATGTTTAAAAATCATCTTCTCTAAATTCAATAAATCTACATTTATCAAATAATTCTTCTATAGCTGGATTTATTATATAAATAGCTTTATTATTTGTTATCGGAGAAAAAATCTTAAATCCATTTTTAATTAAGGAATTGACTATTGTTGTATTATCTGTAACAAGTATTTTTTTATCAGCCGACATATTTAATATCTGTTTAGCAACAATTTCACTATTTGTTAAAATGAAAGCCTCAGCAGATACACCATTATTAGCAAATGTGACTCTAATAAGTTTAATTTTTCTCATCTTAGAGAAAGACCTATCTTTAGTTTCAAATCCCATTCGTGATGATTGTTCTGATGTTGCAATACGTTGTATTGTATATTTACCACCAGACCTATCTGAAACCATTTTAGCTGCATTCATAAAATCAGCCCCATGTCCTTTATTCTCTTTATCTATTTTGCGTGCATTGCCTTCTTTATCAAACTGCGTATAATAATGACACATCTCATGTATCAATGTATTCTCCCAGTCTTCTTCTGGTGCGCTGTAAGCCGTTGTAAGATAAATAGTGGGTCTTGCTATGTCATAAATATTTTCACGTGTTACAGGACCATTAGGATAAACAGAATTAGTTGAATACATACCAAGATGCTTAGGTGCTAACTTCTTAGTCATTAATCTGCATGGTGGTAAAAATCCATCAAATAACTCTTGATTGAATTGATTATATTTTGTCTGCATCCATTGTTTAGTAGGAACCATATTCCCTTCTATCTCTTCAAATAAATGCATTTGATTCTCTCTTATCAATATTGTTTTCATAAAGATAAATATTCATAATACAAAAAAACTCTCATTCTCTTTAAATAAGAAAATGAGAGATAAAATTATTAACTAATAAAGTTCTTTTCTATGCACTAAGTTTCGCTTCACCATCAGTACATTTTAATTTTATGGTACTTGGAAAAATGTTCTCAAATGAATTATTTTTTGAAATCTTTTTCCATTGACTTAAAGTGCCTGTGTAAGTTACCTCTGTTAAATTCCTACAGTTTTTGAATACCCCTCTACCAATGAATGTTACACTTGCTGGAATTGTTACTGAAGTGAGATTCATACAAACATTGAATAATCCTTCTTCTAATGTAGTTAATTGATTTGGTAAAGTTACAGTTTTTAAATTATAACATTGTGAAAATGCTTGTGCACCAATTGAAGTGACTGTGTCTGGTAGGGTAATACTTGTTAAGGCTCTACAATTCCGAAAGGCTGAAACTCCTACAGTAGTTAAGGACGTATGTGATAAATCCAATTGAGTAAGTTTTTCACAACTATCAAAACAGTTATCTCCAATACTTTTTAACGAAGTAGGTATTTCTATATTCTTGAGGTCAACACAATCTGAAAAACAATACTTAGGCAAAGACTGTATAGAAGCTGGTATATTTATAGTTCCAATATGACTGGCGGTAAATGCACTGTCACCAATAAAAGTAATACTGTCTGGAAGATGTAAACTATTAAGTTGTCTTGTACCTTTAAATGCTGTATCAGATATTTTAGTCAAATTTTCAGACAAATTAATCTCTTGCAGTCTCGAACAATCTATAAATCCACCAGATTGAATTTCAGTAATTGTATTAGGGAGTGTCAAAGAAGTCAGTGCTGAACATCCTGAAAAAGCTTCAGGACCTATTACTGTCGTTTTTTCATTAAATGTGACAGAAGATAAATGATTACAACTTTGAAACATACGTTCACTCACATTCGTTGTATTTTCTGGAAATGTAAAAGACGTAAGTGCTGAACATCTATAAAACAGACCTGGTAGCAAAGTAGTAAGGCTGGATGGCAAAGTAATAGAGGTGAGTTCGGTGCAAAATCTAAAAGCCTCATTACCTATTTCGGTAACACTTTCAGGAATAGTTATTCCTGTTAACGATGATGCGTATCCGAATGCTTGATTTCCAATAGTATGAACTGTATTAGGTATTGTCACAGCTGAAATTAAAGCATTTTTATAGAAAGCGTAATCTTTAATTTTTTGAACACCTTCACTTATATTCAATTCAAGTGTTTCTCCGTCCCTAATAGGTCCTTCTATCATTACTCTTTCAATATTTAATCTGTACCCAGTAAAATCATCTGCACAATTCCCACCGAATTTATTGACAGTAGTCTTAATACCATCCTTTATTTTATTTAATTCGATTAAATTTTCTGATATAGTCATAATCATATATTATATATAAATTTTTTAAATTATTCATACATAAATAGTAGAATAATACGAATAAAAAAAGCGCACATGGAAGATATAAAAATCAACCATGTGCTACACACAAATAAAGCAACAATATTTTAATTATGACAGAACAGTCAATATAACTCCTAATATGAGAAATAACATAGATAAAAACATCAGTATAAAAAACAAATGTTTAAATAAGTAAATTCTAACACCTGATATTCTTTTCCGACGCATATATAGCCCATCGAATAAAATTGCCAATAAACTTGTTATTAATGCAAAAATAATAAATAATAAATTCATATACATAGTTTAATTTTTTAATAGGTACAAAATTAAATAAAAAATTCCAACTATACAAATAATATACTGCACATTTTATATTTTTTAACTTAATAATATTGGTATATAATATTTTTTTTATTACCTTTGCCACATAAATAAAAAATGATGATGATGGAAATACTTAAAATTGATGATTACACTTCTTTCTTTCAGAGAACGAAGACAATAGAAAAAACTTTACAAGAAAAAATATCAGATAACCAAATTCAAATAAATGATATTATTTCATATTGTCAAGTATGTTATGCTTTAGGTGTTACTGATGCACAAGAAAGAATAAAAGATTTGAAATGGGATACAGACAATAAAGCATACGGATATAAAGTTAAATATGAAATTTATCCGATATATTTAGGTGGCGGTTATCTACTTTTCATTAATGACATTAAATATGGAAAGTTCAAAGGTCTCGATGAAGCAAGAGAAAAAGCACAAGAAAATTACAACTCAAGATTAAATGAATTATTCTATGGATATGAAAATAAAGGAAAAGAAGAATTATAACTCTATCTTAGAACGCATTAATGACTACGTAAGGCGCAAAAGTAACTTCGGTGATACAATACCTACCAAAGATGCTTTATTCGCCTTAGAAATGAGCTATGGGGCTGCTACCAATGATATTATTGATAAGATTGGTAAGTTAAACTGGAATAAAGATAATGAAGTCTGCGGATATAAAGTATTCTATAAAATCAAAGATATTAAAGAAGAAGGTTTAGTAGAACTTTATTTTGATGATAAACTCCAAGCAGAATATAATACGGTGGAAGAAGCTAAGGAAGCAGCAGAAGAGTTTAATAAAGGTATGATAAGAGAACAAATAAATAAACAAGATGCAGCAAATGGATAAATTTCAAAGCTTTGAAAGAGGCACTTATGTTACTAATGGAAATATGAGTGGAATCGTTAAAACCTATTCACTAAATAGTGGTTACGATGTTAATGATAATGCGTTCTCACAATTTGGTAAATATATTCACCTATATATAGGTTTTTATCGTTCAACCAATTCGGGTAATGTAATAGTACTTAGAGAAGTGGTTGATTTTAATGATGGGTCTTTCCGTGGAATGGATGATTCTGAAATTAATGAATTTAATCAAATACTCTTGAAAAACGGATATATATGGGACCCCGATTCTATGAAAGTCATTGAAATGAAAGCAACAGCCTTAAAAGATAATAAAAAAGAAACAGAAATGGTTAAGAAAGAAACTGAGCAAAAGTTTAAGAAAGGTGATTTCCTTACCAGCATTGACGGAGATACAACATTTATTTTCATGAGATACCTATATGATGGGTGGTTATTAGGTTGGACAATGAAGTTTAATAATGAAGAAAAAAGATATAATTGCAAACTTGAAAAATTTAATCCAGCTCACCCTTGGGAATATTCAACTAATTATGACAAAGAAATTTTCTTACGTAGATTAAAAGATACATGTTATGTTTGGCATAATGATGTAAAAGAAATACGTAAGGAATATGAATTAGGAGATAACAAACTCAGGTGTGGTGACATTATTCATTTCAGAGACGGAGAAACTGTTATCTTCAATGAAATAACTGCTGATAATCTCAAGATGAGAGTATGGCATGAACCTGCAGATGGTAATGTCTTAGTGGAATATAATAGATATACACCTTGGAGATATGCTACAGGTGATGAACAAGATTATATTCTTGATATAATGGCTTCAAATGGATATGTATGGGATAATGATGAAAATAACTTATCCTCAAATCCAAGAATGATAAAAACTAATATTGGTGATAATGTAATTCAAATTCCACAAGAAATACAACCTATCAATATTCCAGAGGGATATAGAGCAGAAATTAAGGATGAAAAGATATATTTCTTCAAAGAGTTTAAGGATGGTGAATTTATCAAAACAAAAAATGGTGATGCAATAGCAATCTTTAAAGAAATATCAGATAGAGGAGAAATCATTGGGTACGTTGAATACTTCAGAAGTAGCAATGAGTTTCTTACCGCAGAAGATATATTAGGACTTCATTTAGACCAATGGACATATGCTACAGATGAAGATATTAAATTATTCAAGGAGAAGTTAGCAGAACAGAATTACAAGTGGGATGAAAATAAAAAAGAACTTGTAAACTTATTCTGGACCCCTAAAATTGGAGAAACGTATTTCTTTATTAATAGAAAGTTCAATGTAATAGACGCAAGAAATATTAATAATGAAGTGCACCAACACCGCATATCTTTACACAATTGTTTTAAGACAGAAGAAGATGCAACGGAACTCTTAAAAGAAATGAAGCAAATGCTTGTAAATTACAATAAGCAGAAATATGGAAAATAAAATTTAACATTAAGATATACTTGGAATAATAAAACAAAACAATTAATAGAAGAAAACAATGAGCATAAGTAGAAAATATATCGAAAGATGTATGAATGAAGATGAATCTATTAATGGAATGTTTCTAACCATTTTGAACAATTGGAATGAAGTGTATGGTTATTGTATAGCTAAAGATAGAAATTATAGTACACTTTACACATATTGTTATTATGATGTTGAATCTGACTCTTTACACATTCTTGAAAATGAAGTTGATTTAGATTTTAATCAATTATCAATATCAACAACAGAAGAACGTTTAAAATGCTGGATGCTTTAAGAGCTTATGGTTATAAATGGAATTTTCAAAAAAGACAAATAGAAGAATAAAAATATGAATACTACAAATAATAAAACATCGTTATATGATTCTGTAAAAAAGAATGGTAGAATCAATATGGAAAGAAATAATGTTAAGGACAGATTAGATACTATTCCAAGAGGTGAAATACTTACTAGATTGGATAAGTTCGGAGAAATAGTAGCAATCTTTATACATGGTAAAATACTAGAAGGAAGTGGCTTTTTTAATCCTATTATTGCATATTTTCCTTTCGTGGGTTGGTTAAAGCGATGCCCTTCTTTTGAACTTGAGGGCATTAGCACAATTTGTTTTGCAACGCAAACAGAAAAAGAAATTCTCTTTGAACAGATGAAAAAAGAAGGATATATCTGGGATGGATGGAATGTGATAAGAGGTGAGTCTGCTGAAGAAAAGGAAGATGAGGTAAAATATGAGCTAATTAATAAAGAAGGTAAGGTCGTTAACGAATCTCCTGCTGAAGAAGAAGCTATCTTGTCTATGCCTAATAAAAAGAAATGTATAATAGATAAAGCTATTGAGAATAAGATAGCACATAATATTAAAGTAGCAAAAGATATTCTTGACAATACATTACCATATTATGTTATTAATGATAAAATAGAACATTTGGTAAGAACAACAGATAAATCATTAAAAAGAGATTTAAATAACTTCAACTACTTCACAAATAAAGAAGATGTTGATGAAGCAATCAGACGAGTAAAAGAAACTCTAATGAATTTCCAAGAAGAAATACAAAATAGAAATAAATGAGAAAAAAGTATATGGTAATAAATGGATACCAAGATTTGATTACGAAGATGTAGTTTTATCAAAGAAATATCTTTTACCATATATTCTTCCATATACGGAATGTAGAAAAGAAGAAGATAAAAAAGATTATGAATATGTGTCTCCATTTATTTATACTGACTTATAATTTCAAAACTATATGAAAGCAATAATAAATATCAAAAAATATGTCAGAGCCTTCCCAAAATTACAATGGGAAGGCGAAGATGAAACTTTTCAATATGCTATCACTATATTTGGATTAATAACCATTGATAATTTTTCTTCTGATAAAGTTATCCTATTATCTCCAGACAATGAAAAACTTGGTGAATATGATATAATAGAAGATGCACAAGACGATGCTGAATTATGGTATCATAAAGGACTCGTGAAACTATTTGATAAACAATTATCCAATTATAATAGAAATAATAAAAAACATCAAATATATTATGCTGAATAAAAAAATGACATATACAATTATATGGATGGTATTCATTATAATTATAACGCTTATAGTAGGACAAGCACATATATACGTGAATCCTTTCTATATTCATTTGGATTCGCCAGATAATTGTTCTATTCTTATAGGGGTAATAGGTACATGTTATTTGTTTAAAAAACTATTTGAAATTAAGTGATTATGAAATTATTTCTACATATAATTACTTGTTAGGAAATTTATACCGCAAGGTAATCACAACTTTCATACACACACGGCAAAGCGTTGTCGAACTGTTATAAACATTACACCGCAAGGTAATTACAAAAGAAACGAAAATTAAAACTATCAATAGGATACTCATAATACGATATCCTATTTTTTTATTTTAATTTATATTAACTAAAATAATTTGGTTATATCTATTTTTATGCTTAATTTTGCAAGCATAAAAATAGATAAATAGAAGAAAATAATAATATAAACAAATAATAAAATTATGCAGTTATTAAAATTATTAGCAAAAGTTCTCTTAATGGTATCTATTCCAGCTTATGTTTTACCATATATTACATTCGCATTGGCATTTGGAAGGTTGGATTGGTTCAACGGAACAAATGAAGTATATGGCACTTTATATACTATAGCAGCAACAGTTATTTTTATGATAATGTTTACATTTATAATGCCACCAATCATTGAAGCAACTTTTAATGATTATGGTCATACAAATCAAGATAATTGTATAAATAACGAAGATGAGGAATACTAATAATTGCTCTCTCAGCCTCTATAATACCTGCACGGTTACTGACATACATAAAAAATAAAATAAGCCCGTACAGCGTACCATATTCATTCTATCAAGTATTAATCATTGGAATTGTATGGCGTAGTTATTAGACTATTCAAAAAATTATATTCTGAACGATAATAATAAAAAAAACTATAATATGAAATATTCAATTTTAATTTCAGTAATATTTGCAATATTCTTGTTTATATTAGTATATGCTATTATTGACTATGCATGTCAAACACCATTTCAATCATTGGTAGCTACTATTGGCTTTGTGGCAATTGTGTTGCTAATGAATATTGAAAGTAAAATAGATAAATTACTAAATAAAAAATAAACATATGAAACATTATATTTGTAATTGTATATGTGCAGCATTAATAACATTACTATTTACATTATCGTTTAAGTTTACCCCATATCAAACTCTTATTTTATACTTTGTAATGCTGACAAGTTTTGAAATAAGAAATTTTATTGATAACTATAAAAAACAATAAAGAAAAATGAAAAAAACATTATATATAATTTTTAAATTTTTGTTTTGTATTTTCGCTTCAATGGTATTATCTAAACTATGGGCAAATACCAATTTTGAAATAGGTGTGATTACATTGCTAACATTTATTTATGTCTCAATATTAGACCTAAAAGATTAATCCTATATGAAATATATCTTTAGTAAAATCATGATAGGAGTATTTTTATTCCTAACAATTGGGATACTAATAAATAATTTAATGGATACCTATTCTACAACAATAGACTCTTTTCCATTAATACTCTTTATTTGCTTTGCATTTACTCTTATTGCAATATTTGCATACGATATATTAATCCTATCGGAAAATATTGTGTTACTCAATAGAAATACTGAAATCACTAAAAATAATAGTAAATTAACAAAAGAAGATAGACAATTAAAAAATATCATTGATGCATTATTGATTATTTTACATGCAAGTTATTTAGGGGTACTAATAAATGTATCATTTCAATTAGAAAGCATTTATTTCTTCATAATCCAATATGTTTTATTCATTATAACAATTATTCTTTTACGCATAAGAATATGTAGGAATATAAAACTTAGAAGATTACTTAGAAATAACGAAACAATTAGTAAACATTTAAGACCGTTATGAAAAATTTCTTCATTAAATTAATAAGCGGAATAATCTTATTCTTCTTTATTGGATTATCTATATCTGACTTAATTGATGATTATACATATAGTGTAGGACAATTCCCTATGATATTGTTTACGTCTTTTACACTAATCTATATTATTCAATTTACTGATTATATAAGATTAATGATAGATGTAAAAACATATAGGGGTGATAATAATAAAAGTGCTTCATATATACAAACAGAAGAAAGTAGCGGACGTATAAAACGTACTAATTTGGCAACGATTGCAATGACAATCATATATATGATTCCTACTATTATTTATACTTACCATACAAATTCAATATATAATCTTATTATAGTTTCTGGAAGATATATAATTTTCGCTTTCCTCATGAATGATATGTTAGTACAAATGATAAAAGAAAAAACATTCCTGCAAAATAATAATACAATCCAATAAATAAAATGAAACATACATTTACATTAGGCTTTATATCATTTATTATTGTTATACTATCATCTTTCCAAATATTAGAATTATGTGAGGTATTGGATTATCCATATTTATTATTGTTCACGTTCTTAATAAATGTTTATCTTATCCTTTCTATAATGTTTACACAATTATCATTAGATTTTAATGATATTGATGATAATGAACAAACGTTAATTTCGCATACAAAACTTAAAATAACATTGATGGTAATAATATGCATGATAATTAATGCCATACTATTATTCCTATTATACGATGTATGGAAAGTTTTAATTAATGTAATCACATACTTGCCATTAATATATGTCATATATAAAATAACAACAGATAATATCAAAAATTATTTCAAAGAAAATTATTAAACAGATAATTTAATATTCATCATAATTAAGAGAAAAACTATATAAAGAATAGATAAACTCTATATTTATAGGTGAGCAGTATATTATATATTTGCTTGCCTATTTTTATTTTAATAAACTAATAAATTCAACAAAAACAAGTAATGCGGATGAAAAAGACGTACTACCGAAAAACGCCACCTAAAAAGTTTGAACCAGATAAATGTCACTGGACTCGAACAGACAAAAATAGATGGAAAACAAAAGTCACTTACGAATCAGAAGACGATGCCGAAGAATGGCTTAAACAACACCCTAAACTAATAGCACAAGGCATGAAATCCTATTTCTGCCCTATATGTAATAAATGGCATATAGGACATAATACAATAGACAAAGAAACAAAACAACTACTCAAAAATAATTTCAACTAATATAAAAACAATAATCCCTCAGTAGATAATATTATACCTATTGAGGGATTTTAACGTTAGTTACCAAATGAAAATGTAGTAGGACAAGTTTCATCACAAGAGTTACCTTCACCCTTACCACCTTTAATTAATTCATCAATTGATGTGGCATTCTTAATATTACCACACTTGTCAGTCTCAGGACGATACTCACCCTCATTACCAACACTCAATAAATGTAGCTCACTTCTAACTTCTACCACGCTACAGAATGGTTTCATATAATTATTCTTTTTCATATCCTTTATAAATATTATCTAATATATAAAAAGTGCCTACCTATCTCAGGCAAGCACAGTCAACTAAAAATCTAAACAAATTAAAACTTATATTTAAGTAATTATATTGTGATTACCTTGCGGTATATTGTTAAAAACAACAAGGTCAAGCATTGACTCTCTCACGCACGTTGTGATTACCTCTCGGTACATGATTACTAACATAGATTCTACATAACTTGCACTTTTTAGAGAGCAGGATACATACACAAAATGAGGAGGTCTCTCTGCATTGCAGCAATCTCATAAAAATAGCAGACGAGCCTCCTCACGCACCAAACGAGCTGGACTATGGAATCGAACCACTCTTCTGCATTGGATTAATACAGCGTGCACCATTACACCTTGTCCGCTTATAATAGGAAGCAATTGTTGTTTAAATAAGCCATACTATTTTATAAGAAAAATCTGCTGTACGCTTCCATTAAATATATATGAATCTGAGTAAAACTCAGAGGAGAACAAGACTTCCCTAAATCACAATGCAAAGATACTACTTTTATTTTAAACTACCAAATAAAATCATATTAATTTATATCTATTAACTAAATTGATAAATAAAGCAATTAACATAAACACTATTTAATAGTATATTCCCAATTTTTTAATTTTTCAAAATTTTTTATAAAATTTTTATTTTTTTTGTAAAATTGGACACCAAACAGTCCTTTCTTCACGTTTTCATCAATTTTCATCCCTTGCCGTTACAATTCATGTAATATTCCATCAAGTAACATTTCGCTTGGGGTTTTTCCCCCTTACAGTTGCACTCCCTTCGGTTATCACTCAGAACAATCTCCCTTACACTATAACTCCCTGAAATAATTAATCAAACCCCATTTCTTCCCTATTCCTCCCTTCCTCTACAAACTATTTCCTGCCGTTACACTCCCTTGGTGTTTTACTCCATGTAATATTTCCTCAAGTCACATATCTCTTGCAGTTGCACTCCCTTACAGTTATCCCTCAATTACATTCTGCTTGCTGTATTTCTCCCTTACGTTTATACTTCTTCTCTATATATAATAACATATATAATTTCATATATAATATTAAAATCATTTCATCTTATAAAATATCTATATTCCTATATCTCTATACTTCTATA
>ERZ773213.177-NODE-177-length-40152-cov-20.531386_pt1 | contig 40152 bp, 35 predicted proteins | sample MGYA00580996_ERZ773213 | MGnify/ENA primary metagenome ERZ773213 (study PRJEB29015, sample SAMEA2738152) | human oral metagenome | biome: human oral; feature: human-associated habitat; material: saliva | place: China | collected 2197 ...
CTCCCAGATGCGTTCTTGTAATCTTGGTTCTGTTTCCGTCCATATCCGTCTTGGCTTTTATATGGCCTTTGCGGTCATATTCATAGCTTTCGACATTACCGAGTGCATCCGTGACAGATGTTACTCTTCCAAGGACGTCTCTTGCGTAAGACGTAATTCTTATGCTGTTATGCTTCTTGTTGAGTTTTAGAACTTCTTCGGCATCTTCAAGGAGTTCTAAATTAATATCTTCCGCTTCAGTTCCCACGCCCTGTACGATGTTCATAAGCCTATGGGCTTTATCATATCTATATCTGGTAACATTACCTAGCGGATCAACTACAGCAGCAATATCACCGCCCTTTGTTCTGATATACTTTGTCTGATTTCCAAGGCCATCTGTCACCGAACTTATATTGCCGGCAGCATCGTAGGTGTAGCTTGCAGTTAATGCTCCTGCGATAAACTCCTTAGTAACTCTATTCATGGAATCGTATTCAAATGACTTCTCTACATCTCCTACCTTCCTGGATAAGAGATTACCATTGTTGTCATATGAAAAGCTTGTTACCACCCCTGCCGCATCGATTATCTCTGTTAATCTACCGGCTGCATCGTAACTATACCTAATGCTTTTCCCTACGCTTCGTTCTTCGATAAGATTTCCACGCATATCGTATGTATACACTGTATCTACACCCATTGGGTTTATCGACTTTATCTTCTGACCTGCTGCATCGTATTCATTTATCCATTCACCGCCAAGGGCGTCTGTGAATTTGGTTTCGTTTCCGAAAGCATCGTACTCATAGTATTCTGTACTTCCATCCGCCATTACTGCTGAGGTCATGCGGTTCATCTTGTCATACGTATACTTGGTGACGTATCCTTCTTGATCCCTAACCTTTGTTATGTTGCCACAGGAATCGTAAGAGTACCTGATTGTTGAATATGATGCATCTGTGATATTTGTTAGGTTTCCCTCGGAATCATATAAACATAGGATATTTGCGCCTGTAGGGTCTTTAATCTGGTCAATCTGCCACATCTCGTTGTAGTAGTATTCTGTTCTGCTACCATCTTTATCAACATATGCAGATACCTTGTTCAGCTCGTTGTATTCGGTAAATTCTTCATTTCCGTCGTAGTCAACAACGTGCGTGAGTTTTCCGCTTTCGTTATACTCAAACGTCCTTGTGTCCCCGAGCGGATTTATACTCTCGGTCAGTTCATTTCTTGCATTATAAGCGAACTTCTCCAGGTTGCCGTTAGCGTCAACTGTAGAAGTAACTCTATTTAGGTCATCGTAGCTGTATTTATTGATATTACCGAGCTCATCTATGATTTCGTCAATGTTTCCTCTGTCATCATAACTTAGAGAAAGGCTGGTGCCGTCTGGGTTTATGATTTTCACTGGAAGCTTATACTCGTTATACTCGTATCCGATAGCTCTACCCAGCGCATCGCTTGAGGATACTAGGTTTTCATCGTCATCGTACTCATTCTGCGCCACGACTACGCCATTTACTTCAACCGAAACAAGCCTGCCCGACTTGGAATAAACAGTCTTAATAACATCTCCCACAGGGGTCTTCTCCACGATCACGTTACCTTTGTCATCGTATTCATACGATGTAATGTTGCCGTTCTTATCGCGGTGCGAGGTTCGATCATTGGTATCATTGTATGTAAACTCTTCATACCCACTTGTATATCTGGATACGGTGCTTCGGAATTTCTCATCATGCTCATAGACAGTTTGGCTGCCATTCTGATGAGTAGCTATAGCCTTTCTACCTATGTCATAGTACTGAACCGTTATCTCGCCGCCATCCGGGAATATCTGCCTAGTAACCCTTCCACTGCCATCGTATTCATTGATAAGATTTACGGTATTTCTCGCGTTGATGACAGTGTACATCTTGCACAAATCGTTATACTTGAACGAGTACACACTGCCCATTTCATCGTGAATTTCAGTGAGAACATGCATCTTGCCAGTCCTACTGAACTTATCATCTATATCTTCGTACTTGAGTTCAATACTGCGGCCTGACAAGTCAGCTACCTTGGTAACATAAGAATTGCCGTCATCAGATTCCTCGTAGTCAAATACATATCCTGTATCAAATTCGGTGCTGAGCTTTTTAAGTTTCAATTCGTCGTACTCGAATTGTATAGCTCTACCTTCACCTGTGAGCTTCTTGATGCATCTACCTATATCATCAAAGAAGAATTGCTCTTGCCTTTCGTTAGTATACTTATATCTGTATTCTTCACCTTCTAGACGCTCGATTTTTCTTGAAGTAAAGCCGTCATCACTTACATATACGTCTCCTTTTAGTATGTAAGTCTCCTGCCTGCCGCTGTCTATATTGACCACAATCTTAGACTCGTAAATCGTGAGTTCATTTCTATAGTTGTGAGTCCATCCAGCAGAGGCGAATCTCCTTCTAAAATTATCCACACTGTTATATGTGACCTCCAAAACGAGAGGAACCACACCAGGTGTCTCAAGAAAGTTCTTTCGGTACATGTAGTTTCCAGTAGCCATATTTACTGGATCGAGGGCTTCAATGGTAAGCCTTTCATCCTTAACCATCGTATCTAGCTTTTTCCTCGTTCCAGCAAGACTAACATTGGATGGTTTAAACATTCCTGTTTTGCTATCAAAATGTTTGTCTGAGTAGATTTGATCAACTCCGTTTTTTATGGACTTGATTAGCTCTTTTATTTCGAAAAATAAATCCTCAGTTTGAGTAGCAAGATTATCCATATCGTTTATTTGCTTCTCAATCTCCTGAATCTGATTTTCTTTTCTTGAAATATAAAAGGAGCATTTCGAAGCTGAGTTACCCCAGATGGATCCACCATATAAATTATCGCCTTTTGCCAGAGTGTTTTCCAAAGATTGTAGCTGTTTTTCAAGCTGCATCATCTCATCAATTAACTTATGCTTATTCAACTCGTTGTGGTTTGCCAAGGTTATATAATTTTCTATTGCAACATCAAGCTCAGTATTCTTTGCTCCCATTAGCGCACAAACACTATTTAAATCATGTAACAACTCTTTGTAAGTCTTTGTGAAATAATCCTCGACTGCTTCGAATCCCTTTCCTTGTAGTGTTTTCCCTTTGCCACAATCTTCAAGAAAATTATCTATCGCACGCTGAATAGAGGTAGAGCTTATCATAAGCTTATTTATCTGCTGATTCATCTCATGCAGCATATATATAGTATCTCTCTTGTTAATAACCTTATTCATTCCTCTCGACATATCTACACACCTTTTATATTATACCTTCACGATCACGCATATTTTCATACGATAATGTAAATTGGATTGCTATTTCCTTGTCTTCTTTCTTCCATACATCTGCTACTCTAGCTATATTGGCACAGTCCTGTTCCAGCTTTTGCTGTAGATGAGGAACAATATTACTGAGAGTTTTATAACATATTTCTGCATCTTTAATTGCAGTATACCCTTCACTATGTACATGCTGTGCTCTACCTAATGAAGCATCTCCTAATTTTGTTACAGACCTGCGTATTCTCTCCGCATGATCTTTGGCAAGCGAATTATTTACAGCTATATTTTTACTCATATCAATAGTCCCTCCTCATCTGCATAATCTCATCTTCACACTCACGTTCCTCTTTCAGAAGCCTTTGAATTGTTTGTCTTCGCTCCTCAATTCCGACTTCAGCATCTCTTATTAAACTGCTGTAAAGTGCATCCTCTTGAGAATTTAACTCTGCCACCACTCTACCGAATTCAGTTCCCGCCCAATACTCAAGCATCTCTTCTTGAGTATTACTGCTCCTTTGTCTTAGAGCTATTACATCATCAATAATCTCATTTATACAGGCTTGCTCCTTCTTATTTAGAGCAACTTCGTCCTGTATTTCACGAAGGCGCCTATTGATTTCTATCCTTTTGTCCTCTATCCTTCTATCTTCCATTCTTCTACCTTTACCACATTAATACTCGTTCAATTTACACTAAAAATATCTGGATTATAAAGCCCAGCCTTAAACTCGCTCATACAAAGTGAACTCATAGTCTATACCATTCTCACTATGCATCCCACTCTTCCACGTCTCTTTAAAATCGTCATCCTCATCAAGGTTAACCATGAATTTGTCAGCATGTAAATCTGCGTGCATCTTAGTTACGAAGCACTTATCACAGTATTTGTAAAACTTCTTATATATGCTCTCTCCACCGATGATAAATACATGCTCTGGATCATACTGCTCGAGCTCTTTGAACAGTTCTTCCTCACTGTGCACGGCTATGCATCTTTCAGCCTCGAAATCTTCGTTTGATGTTAACACGTAGTTTATGCGCTTCGGAAGACCCCTCTGTTTAGGCAGGCTCTCTAGGGTTCTGCGACCCATCACTACGACCCCGTCAGTCGTCTTTTCCTTGAAATACTGCATGTCTCCAGGAATCGAAGCGAGCAAATCGTTGTCGCACCCGATGCCCCATTTCTCATCAACAGCCACTATTAGATTCATAATTCACCTCAGTTTGTTATATTCATGCGCTAAGCACTCACATGCTGACATTATCATTTTAATAATATTTAAGACGGCACCTCAGTAAACTAAAGGCACCGTCTATATAATCTCGAATTAAATCGCTACTGGAATGTTTTTCACCTGCGGGTTCTTCTGGTAGTCCTCGACGATTAGATCATCAACTGTGAAGTCGTAGAAATTCTTTACCTCAGGATTTAGCGTCACCTTAGGTGCGGGATACTGTGGACGCTCGATGAGCTCCTTAACTATATCCACATGCCTATCATAGATGTGCGCATCAGAAATCACATGTATTAGCTCCCCCGCCTTTAGACCGCTAACTTGTGCAAACATCATAAGAAGCAGTGCATACTGCACAACATTCCAGTTGTTTGCCGTCAAGATATCCTGGGACCTTTGGTTTAGAATCGCATTAAGCGTATCACCCTTTACGTTGAAGGTCATGCTGTAAGCGCAAGGCTCTAAGTTCATCTCACTTAGGTCGGCAAAGTTGTACATGTTGGCCATGATTCTTCTGGAGTATTTGTCATGCTCAAGCAGCCACAGGATGTTGTCAACCTGATCCATCTCGCCCTGCTTGAACTTATACTTAACTCCGAGCTGGTATCCGTACGCCTTACCGATGGTTCCATCCTCGCCTGCCCACTCATCCCAGATGTGGCTTCCTAGGTCAGAAACTCTGTTAGACTTCTTCTGCCAGATCCACAGCAGCTCGTCAAACGCGAGCTTGATAGCCGTAGGTCTTACGGTAAGAGCAGGAAACTCCTCCTGCAAATTGTACCTATTTACAACACCAAAATTCTTAATCGTATGCGCAGGCGTTCCGTCCGGCCAGTGAGGCCTTACCTTCTGTCCCTCTGAACTGAATCCGTTCGCTATTATATCTTCACACATACTCACAAACAGTTTATCTGCTTTACTCACTCTAATCCTCCTCGATAATTCGAATAGCTTCAGCTAACACTTCTTCTAGTCTAGCTTTATCACTATCCATATGAAGTGCGCCTATCAGCGCCTCAAATCCCGTAGCAAGCTTGTACTTACGCGGATCTGCATTCTTGGGCCTGGATGTCGCACGCTTATTCCTCGCACGCTTAACGAGCTTTTGCTCCTCTTCCGTTAGAAAATCATTCATCATGGACTTTATAGCCTTAGCCTGTCCATCAGAAGACACGTATGATACCGCTCTCTTATGCACCTTGCCGACATCGCCTTTGCTTCGCCCAATCAGAAGCTCCCTTATATGTAGTTCGTAGACGGCATCACCTATATAGGCTAGCGCCGTCGTATTCATGCTCTTGATATCGTTATGCATCTGCTTTAATTATCTGAACTCCCTGTGGTGTGTCTTTGAGTGTATACCCCATATCCGCTAGCTGATCTCTTATCTCGTCAGCTCTTGCCCAGTTCTTCTCCTTACGAGCCTGCTGTCTCTCGTCTACGAGAGCCTGGATGTCATCGCCGATTGCATTTTCATTGCTTCTCTGAAGAACTCCGAGAATATCAGCGAGCTCGTGGAGTATCTCAAGTGCCTTGCCTGCAAATTCCTTTGATGCTCCGCCTTCTATCTCTACGTTGATAGCCGAAACTAGCTCAAAGAGAGCTCCAATAGCACCAGCAGTATTGAGGTCATCGCTCATGCACTCAACGAATTTCTCCTTATAATCTGCAAACGACTTAACTGTCCACTCTTCATGTTCTGTCATCGCTTCAGAACCATTATGTACGAGGAACTCCAAAGTCTCGGTAGCATTTACAAGTCTATCGTACCCCTGCTTAACCTGCTTCATACCCTCATCGCTGAAGTTGATAGGTCCTCTGTACTGAACGCTGAGAAGGAAGAATCTGATAAAGTCACCGTCATACTCCTTACGAATATCTCTCACTGTAAAGAAGTTGTTGAGCGACTTTGACATCTTCTCGCCATCAACCATGATGTATCCGTTGTGCATCCAGTAGTTTGCAAAAGGTGCACAGTTGCAAGCTTCAGACTGAGCGATTTCATTTTCATGATGAGGGAATTTTAGATCTTGTCCACCGCCGTGAATGTCAATCGTTGTGCCAAGGTGCTTCTTGGACATAGTTGAACACTCGATGTGCCAACCAGGTCTGCCCTTTCCCCAAGGCGAATCCCATGCGATTTCATCATCTGTCTTCTGAGCCTTCCATAGTGCGAAGTCGAGTGGATCCTTCTTAACCTCACCAATAGCAATTCTCGCACCCGATTCTAAATCATCTATATTCTGTCCTGATAGCTTTCCATACTCTGGGAACTTACGAGTGATGTAGTAAACGTCACCATCTGCCTCGTATGCATACCCCTTCTCAATAAGAGTGCTGATGAACTCGATGATATCCTCAATATGCTCGGAAACCTTAGGGTGCACGTCAGCCTTGATAACATTGAGAGCCTCTGCATCTTTGAAATACTCTTTGATGTACTTCTCCGAAACCTCAAGTGCCGGTAGCTGTTCTTCCTTAGCCCTGTTGATAATCTTGTCATCCACATCTGTAAAATTCTGTACGAACTTCACATCATATCCGATATATTTGAAAAACCTGCGCAGCGTGTCGAACACTACGAAAGGTCTAGCATTGCCTATATGAAAATAGTTGTAAACCGTAGGACCACAAACATATATATTAACCTTGCCTTCCTGTACAGGTACAAACTCTTCCTTGCGTCTAGTCATAGAGTTATAAATCTTCATTTCTTTCCTCCACAAAATCATATCTCATCGTGTAAACAATTTTCTAAACTATACTCTAATTTATCTTCAATTACAGGTAGTCTAAACTTAATTGATTTAAGCCATTGCCCATTTTCTTTTCTTTCTTTATAAACATTTATTTCAGATATAATCATTTTTAATAATTCTTTTCGCTCGTAATCATCAAATTTCTCATACAGCTTATTAAAATTAATTAAAAGTTTGTAAATGTTTTCAGCAGATGTTTTACCCTTTTCAATGTTTAATTTCTTTTCTTTTGCCTCTTTGATTTTTAATTCTAATTTATCTATAGTGTCGTAACTCTTCTGCAATCTTAAATTAAAGTCTGCTTTCATTTTGTCATAATATTTATCATCTGTATTCAAACTTTCTATTTGGTCAATAATTGTATTTTTAGTCTTATTATTTGCTTTTAATTCATTGATATAATTCTTTATTTCTAAATCAATATTATCAGTGTCTACTTTTATATTTATTTTTTCTTTGATTATATCAGAAACTCTTTTGTCTTTTATCATCTTTATAATAATTTCTTCAACAGCACCATTAATTTTATTTTTGTACTTAGCATAACTAACAGCAGAAACATAATTAACAATCTCAAACTCTCTAATAGCACCATGTCCAATTAACTCTAAAAGTTCATTTATAGATATTTCTTTTTCATTAACACTATCTTTCAAATGCTTTTCAAGCTTACTACTCAAGCTTACTACTGTTGTTAGTAATTATCTCAGCTTTATCATATTGCTTTTTATCACTATGATCTAAATGCAGAAATATCTAACAGCTAATTTTACATTTCTACATTTTTCAATATCTCCATGTGGAAATTTATTTTTTATTGTCTTAAAAGTTGCATGATTAGTAAAATCTAAAACAATGTGATAATGCTTATTCTCTCCATCTTCATTATGTTCAATTAAATAATAAGACATAGACTTACTTTTAGCCCAATTATGTACAACACTCTTAATATCTTCTAAATTATAATTAACAACACCATTAACAGTATTATTATCAGCAGATACTCTTATAAACGCATTTCTCATTAAATTGTCTTTCATATTTATTATTTACCTTTCTTTAGGTTGCAATTTTTACAATAAAAAATGGGTTAGTGGAGTGATAGCACCCTGGTAAAATAAGTTGGAGATTGTATTCCAAGCTTAATTGGATAGAGTAACCTAGCTGTTCCCAAGAAGAATATGCTTGGCTTCAGCCGAGCCATAGCTATCAAAATGAGTATCCTTATATTTATCATGTTGGACTAGATGCTCATAACTTTACACCAGTAGCATTATCAGATATTCTTGAAGATATTAGAGCTGGAATGCGGAAAATTAAGTAATGTTGAACCCTATACTTAGAATATATCCAGATGTACTCAGAATGTACGCTAGTTAAGCTTTATCATCTTTTAATGGTAATATATAACTAATGTAATTCTTGTACACTAGAAATTAAATAACTAGGTTTCGGAAGTTTAAATAGGAGTAGAAATATGCTCAAACCTAAAAGAAAAGTAAGTATTTTTAGCATGTATGCTTGGCAATCGTATACAGTAATATTTTTATTATTGAGTATAATAATAGGTTATCTCTTTGCTGTGCACTATACTAAATTAACTCTAGACAATATTGCAATGATGACACTTATTGCTGGCATGCCTCTGAGTGTCCTCTTTTATACTGCGTGTTATTGTATATATTTGATTTTTAAGTATTTAAAGCCTTTACCAGTTTTAATAGTGATCATACTAGGCATAATTTTTATAAATGCTTAAATAGCAATGTTCACTTAGTTACTAAATCGTCACTTAAATACATTGGTTGTAAAGAAGTTTTTAAAAACGTATTCGTGTCATTCAATTCTGGACACATAGAAATTGTTATCAAAAAATTATAATTCTAAGCATGCGAGAGGTAAACCGGAATGATAGATGATTTAATTTCAATTGTTGACTTTGATCTCATGGCTGGCGCTGAATTTATTATCATTATTGGAATTGTAGCTACTGTTTCAGCAATCACTAATTTAGTTATTTATAAAAAGTATAAAGACGATAAGATGTTACTACGTACTAAAGTTTCTATGCTTTTAGGTATAAGTGGTTTGTTATACGGTGGTAGCTGGTATTTTATTAATTTACAACTTAACTTAGACTGGCCTATGAGTAAACTTACATTAGAAAACATTATAATATTTTCTATAATATCAAGTGTGACTACTTATTTCTGGTGGTTTGTATTTGATAATAAAGAATAGACGTTAAATTTGTCTTAAACAATAAATTGAAAGGACTTTATTAAAAAATGAAGATTAAAAACAAAATTACAATTAGAGAAGCGTATAGTAACGAAACGTCAATATTTATACTCTTAATTCTCATTTATATCTACTTGAAAAATATATAAAAAAAGAGACTGAAGAAATATCAGTCTCTTAATAACTATCTATATTCCCAATGTCCCTGTTCAGGGTGGTTAATATATTCGTAGTATGGTACAGTTACTGTTCTATACTTAGTTACAGGACCAAAACCACCGCTTGTAGGATCATTTACGTATACTTTATACGCTGAACTATAATCAGGAAATTCCTGACCATGACCATTACGATAAACTGTATATTCCTGAGTTTCAGTTCTGTACTTAGTTACTGTTTCTGTCCAAGCCGCCTTATCGACTTAATTCGTCATTCTCTTTTGGGTATAGTTGTTTAAATTATACACCAAGGACAGCTCCTACGCACCCAATAATGATAAGTACGAGCATTGGATTTACCTTAAACTTTTGAATCAGCAAAATAGTCAGCCCACAAAGCAATATTGCAATCAAATCTATGTGTGAATTACCGACTGAAAGCGATAATCCTCTTAGAACTGCGAAGTTTCCACCTAGAGAGTTCTTTGGCATAACTGCTGCACTTCCGATGGTAATCACCGCACCTGCAATAAGTCCCACTGTCGCTGGCCTTATACCCTCTAGAGCTCCTTTAACAGCAGTGCTTTCCTTATAGCGATTAACAGCCTTTGCAACTAAAGATATAATTATAAATGCAGGGGTTGCAACGCCCAGTGTCGCAATAGCTGAACCTAGATATCCGCCTACCTCATATCCCACATAGGTTGCCGAATTTACTGCAACTGGTCCCGGTGTCACCTGTGCGATAGCGACAATATTCGCAAATTCCTCTTGAGATATGTTTGCAAACTCCTTAATGCTATCGTATATGAGCTGAATAATCGCAAGACCGCCGCCGAATCCAAATAGACCTATCTTAAAGAAGGCAAGAAATAACTTCGCTAGTAGCATCACTCATCGCCCCCTTCTTTGGTTATTTCATCTTCTCCAATTGTATCTGGTTGTTCATCCCTCTGCTTTAGAGACGATTGATAGTCTCTTTCGTCTGCATCTGATATAGATTCCCCGCAATCCCTAGTGTCTACCGATGACTTCGTTAGTAAAGCACGTCCGATGCCGAGAGCCAGGAATAGCACGATAATATAAACCACATTTATCTTGAGAACTGCAATAAGTATAAAACTGAGTGCGGCACCGATAGCACTGAAAGCATCCTTGATAACACCCTTGGCAACCTGATATACAGCAATAATAATAAGCCCAAGCGCTGCAGCCCTAAGGCCTCCCAGTGCTCCTTGGACGTATGGATTGCCGTCTATAAAATTCATACCTTTCGCTATAATAACGATTATCCCAAACGAGGGAAGTATCACACCGAATGTTGCAACAAAGGATCCAATCAGACCTCGCTTCTTGAATCCCACATAAGTTGCCATATTTATGGCGATAACACCTGGCAACCCCTGACAGATAGCGATGATATCTATCATCTCATCTTCGGTGAACCATTTCTTGTCTTTGACCATAATATTAGAGAGGATGGGAATCATAGCGACCCCACCCCCTATTGTGAACAAGCCCAGTTTGAAAAATGTGACAAATAGTTCCAGCATTTTTCCTCCTAATTTTCAGGACTGTAAATCACCTTGTAATTAATATTGCATCTTCGGTATTATAGCCCGAAGATTTCCTTGTCAACGAGTTCTGTCGCTGCCTTAATTGCATCCTCTGCAGAAAGAACCTCGTTACTCTCTTCGCGTCTTAGCTTGTACTCAACGTTGCCGTCCTTCGCAAGCTTACCAACTGTGATTCTAACAGGAATACCTATTAGGTCAGCATCGTTGAACTTAACTCCAGCTCTCTCATCTCTGTCATCTACGAGAACCTCAACGCGCTTAGCTTCTAGTTCAGACTCAATCTTGTTAGCAAGTTCCATCTGAACTTCATCCGCAGGGTTGATAACAGTTACGATTACGTGGTAAGGAGCAACTGACATTGGCCAGATGATACCCTTATCATCATGACTCTGCTCAACAATGGCCTGCATAGTTCTTGTAACGCCAACTCCGTAGCATCCCATCCAGTAGATCTGGTCTTCGCCGTTCTCATCCTTATACGTTGCATTCATCGACTCTGAATACTTAGTTCCTAGCTTGAAGATCTGTCCAACCTCAATGCCTCTTGTATGCTTGATTGGAGCTCCACAGTGTGGGCATGGATCGCCTTCCTTGAGCGTCTTGATATCCGTTACGATGTCTCCAACATAGTCTCTGCCGTAGCAAACGCCCTTCATATGGTGATCTTCCTTGTTAGCTCCAGCAACCATGTTCTTGGTTCCAACTAGCTCGCTATCGACAACGATCTTGCAGTTGTGAATTCCGACCGGCCCAGTAAATCCACCAACGATGCCTGTAACAGGTCCCATCTCATCCTCATCCGCAAACTCGATGTAGTGCTCAGGGATTCCAAGAGCATTTACAAGCTTAATCATATTAACGTCTCTATCTCCTCTGATAAATACGCAAACGTAGTCAGCTGGATTTAAATCCTGATCAAAGGTAGTAAACATGAGAGCCTTGATAGTTTTCTTTTCATCCACCCCTAGGTAGTCACATACATCCTTGATAGTCTTAGTACCTGGTGTATAAACCGCCTCTAGTTCTTGCTCTGGCTCATCTACTGGCTTATCATCGATGCACTCAGCTCTCTCGATAGTAGCCGCCATGTCGCACTTCTCGCAGTATGCGATTTCGCTCTCACCAACGTTAGAAAGAGCAGAGAATTCGTGCGAGTTGCTTCCACCGATTGGACCGTTGTCAGCTTCTACGATTCTGAAGTCTAGACCGCATCTTGTAAATGTTCTTACGTAAGCCTCGTACTGAAGTCTATAAGCCTCTTCTAGGTCTTCTGGAGTTCTGTCAAATGAATACGCGTCCTTCATGATAAACTCGCGAGATCTCATCAGTCCATATCTTGGACGAGCTTCGTCACGATACTTGAACTGGATGTGGTATAGCTGAAGAGGAAGCTCTCTGTATGAGGAAACCTCCTGCTTTACAATGTTTGTACATAGCTCCTCACATGTAGGAACGAGGCAGAAATCTCTACCATTTCTATCCTTGATTCTCCATAGCTCTGGTCCGTAAGCGTACCATCTGCCGGACTCCTTCCATAACTCGGATGGATTTACGTGAGGCATGTGAAGCTCTTGGCAACCGATTCTATCCTGCTCCTGTCTTACTATCTCCTCTATCTTTCTGATTGTCCTCCAGCCAAATGGCATGAATGTATATATACCAGCAGCTTCCTTCTTAATCAGGTTAGCTCTGATCATCAGCTTGTGGCTGACTAGTTCTGCTTCGTTTGGTGCTTCTCTCAACGTCTTGAGATGGAGCCTCGATAATTTCATAGTTAAAATCTCCCTTCTATTGTGCAAACAGCTTGCGCTGCAATGCCTTCTTCTCTTCCGGTAAATCCAAGCTTCTCTGTCGTAGTCGCTTTCACGTTTACCGCGCCAATTGGCATCTCAAGTGCCATGGCGATGTTCTCTCTCATCTTATCTATATAGGGTGCCAGTTTAGGTCTCTCAGCTATTATCGTGATGTCGACATTGCCGATACTTACGTCGCCGATTTTCTCCTTCACTTTGCGGAGAAGCGCGATGCTATCCGCACCCTTATATCTCTCATCTGTATCAGGAAAATGCTTTCCTATATCGCCTAAGCATGCTGCTCCAAGCAGCGCGTCCATCAGCGCATGTGTTGCCACATCAGCGTCCGAATGTCCGACCAGCCCTCTGTCACTCGGGAGTGGGACCCCGCACAGTATAAGTCTGTGCCCTTCGGCGAGTCTATGAACATCATATCCTGTACCTACTCGTATTCCCATAGGGATGTCCTTTCCGGTAGTTATCTTGGTATTGGCATAATCTCCTTCAACTAGAGCTATGTCTATCCCAAAACGCTCCGCGATAGAGGCATCATCTGTACCGACATATCCATCGCGTCTCGCCTTGTCGTAAGCAGCCATCAAGCTGCTTAATTTAAAGCACTGCGGTGTCTGCACAGCGACTACCCTATCTCTATCAATAGATTTACTATTAATTATAAGATAATCATTATGTGATGACAAGTCGTCAAAAAATTCACTTGCTGATTTTTCTGTCATCCTGAGCGAATCAATCATCGGAACCACAGTGCATACAGCCTCATTATCACTCATAGCTGCGATATTTCTATCGATAACTTCACTAGTGATTTCTGCCCTTGCTGCATCATGTATCAATATCACCGCTTCGCAGGCTTCTAGGGAGTCGCTACTATCAATTTCACAGTTCTTAGATAAGTAATCCGTAATAGCTTCGAGCCCATGGAAAACCGACTCTCCTCGGGAATTTCCGCCATACGAACAGCGGATAGGCTTGCCGTACAAGCATTCTAGCCTATCCGCTATTTGAAAGAATGTCTCATCGTATTCCTTATCTTGTGGTATGAGGAGAAATACCGCATCTATCTCCTCGTGTGCCGCAAAGACGGATGCCGTTCGCTCGACCACTGCCTTGCCTTTATAGCATAGGAGCTGCTTAGGTACCTCAGTTCTCATACGTGTACCCTTACCTGCTGCGGCGATAAGTGCAATGTGAGGGCTTCTAGCCTTGCTATCCGTAGCACTCTTACAGTTATTTATTTTAATCGTTATATCCATCCTTTATCTAGTCTACAAAGGATTTGCTCCTTTGCGCCTATGACTCTTTTAGACGAGTCAATTCTATTATTGCATTATGGATTGATGCGTGCAAATATCATTTTGCCTGCAGATGTCTGTATCACACTCGTTACTGTCACGACTGCACTTTCAGATATATTACCAGCTCCATCCTCAACTACAATCATCGTGCCGTCATCCAGATATCCAATGCCCTGCTCTCGGTCTTTACCATGCTTAACAATGTCAACGAGTAGCTTCTCACCGGGAATAACTACAGGTTTAATCGCATTTGCCAGCTCATTGATATTAAGCACCTTGATATCGTTAATAGTCGCTACTTTGTTGAGGTTGAAATCTGTAGTGATCAGATTCGCGTTGAGTTCGCGTGCCAGCTTAATCAGTTTTACATCTACCTCAGGAACATCATCGAGATGTCTGAGCTTTGCGGCATTGTTATAAACTTCTACGTTAAACTCACTTCTGATCTGATTTAGGATGTCTAGCCCTCGTCTTCCGCGGACGCGCTTGATATTATCGCTAGAATCTGCAATATGGCGGAGTTCATCAAGCACAAACGTCGGAATGATAATTTTGCCATCGATGAACCCTGCTCTCATGATATCAAGTATTCTTCCGTCGATTATTACGCTCGTATCAATAACTTTAGGTGTACCTGAATTGATTTTTTCATGGCTCCGAAGTGCACGGCTGTCAAGGATTTTTCGATGCCCCTTGACTTTAGCTGATGCAACAACGAAACCAAAGAACCCAAACACAAAGTATAGCGTAATAGTAATCACTGAATACCAAAGTGGTGGTAGAAGTGATCTATAGCTCATGGAAATTATTAATGCAACAACTAGTCCTATAACAACTCCAATTGCATCTATGAGAATTGCATCTATAGACACATCCTTAAGATCATGCTCAATATAAGACGCCGCTTTTTTCTGTTTATTAATGAGTGCCGGTGCAAAAATTCTAAAAATAAGTCCGAAAATAATTACGAAAAGCACCAAAATGCTAAAATCAGCGACACTCGTGACAACTACTTCGTTGAAGCTTATATCTTTGAGCTTCATTTGCAGAGCGCAAAACAAAAGGCTTCCAATTATGCCGCCGATAATAAACAGCAGCACAGCATATAGTTTCTTAATCACTCTAGCCCCTCCTTTCTGCCAAAAATTAAACAATCGCTTTTATAATAATGGGCACTTGCGGTCAAGGCTTGACGCAACAAGCACCCATATGGCTAAATATTTGATTCTACTAGGCTATCAGCCTCGTCAAGAGAAAGCCCTCCTGCAAGTACTAATTCACTCTCGAGGATTTGCTTAGCATTGCCGAGGAGTTTCTTCTCCCCAGTCGAAAGCTTCTTGACTCTATCGCTACGAACGAGGTTTCTTACCACACCGGCGACTTCATAAATATCTCCAGTGCGAAGCTTCTCTGTATTCTCTCTATACCTTCTATTCCAGTTATTAGACATCTTATCGGACTCATCACCAAGGACTTCAAGCACTCCTTGGATATCTTCCTTACAAATGATGGCTCTAACCCCCACCTTGTCCGAATTATCGACAGGAACCATCACATGCATCTTGCTGTACGGGAGGCTTACATGATAATAGCGGCAAATCTCACCGAGAACTTCTTTTTCTTCGATTTCAGTAACAACTCCCGCCCCGTGCATTGGATACGCAATACTATCTCCGATATTGAACAAAGCAGCCTCCTCTCTCTACATCTTGTACTTAATAAAATTATATTATAATTGTATTTAAAAAGCAACAATCGAACTTTATAAATTAGCACAAGAGACTAGCATTGTCAATAATTATTTGGCAATTATTGTCAAATCTTTTATTTTAATTACTTCTACAAAAAAGCAGAAAGGCGGGTCGCCTTTCTGCTTTGACATCACGTTATGTATTTTCCCTCGCCGTATTTATCTATAGCGTTTTCTACGATTAACTATCACTATCGCCAGTGCAGAAATAGACGCTCCAAAGATTGCAAACGGCATGAACGGTAAATTATCTCCCGTCTGAACTACACCTCGCCTGTAGATTCTACTAGACTTTATAGCATACCTTCCTTTTCCGTGCTTAGTAAAACTGATTTTACTTCCAGAAGAAGCATTTCTCGAATCATAGACAGTAAACTCCGCAGTAGCAGTTCCAGAAGCTTCATTAACCTCTAGCCTGTATCTGCCTGGCTTTAGAGTTTTGAGGTATGCAGCCTTTAGCTTGACCCTAGTGCTTCCGGAGTTCTTCTCGAAGTCAGTTCCTTCCGTTAGAACTTTTCTGTAGCTCGTACCTGTAACAACAGCAGATTCAAACTCCGAAACTGGAGCTGATGCTCTAAAGTTTAAGTCTGTGCCAAGCGCAAGGTCATAGCTGATGCCATTTCCTTCAATCATCTTGTTAGGTTCAGCCTTACCATATGTAAACGTAATCTTGTTACTTGGAAGCGATGCAACAAATCCGTTATCTAGAAGCTCTTGATCAACGTCACTAGACTGAACCGCATAGCCTTTAATTTTCTTAGCCTTGATTCCTAAGGAGTAAATCTCAGACACTCCATAAGCTTTATAATTGTCTGAAGTAGCCAGCTTATTTCCACTCTCGTCCACATAGTTGACCTCGATATTTATGAGGTTTTGCATCTGTGCAGGAGTGAATAGTTTATCTCCCATATATCCATTGTTGTGGATAATCATCTTATACTTTGGCTGAGATAGATATGTCTTTCCACCATCAAGGGACACCGTTACCGTGTACGTTTTATCGGCTCCTATATTAGTTGGGGCCATGAGGTCAAATTTCATCTTAGTGCCAGCTGGATCTACATAATTTGGAACAGCTTGGAATCTATACATAGAGTTGCAGAGCGGAACTGGCGTTGTAGGCCACTCCACACCATTCTCATCAACAGCCCTAATCTTCACATTGTCTGTACTAAGGTTGCTTCCATTTAGCTCGAGAGTTGCAGCCGGTGTTACGTACTCTTCGACTGTACCTTCAAATGTATCATCTGATGAATCCTGATCATTAGCACCTGTCAGAGAATATGATGTAACTGCACCTGGTATTACCTCGTCCTCCTTTGCAGTTAGAACGGTAACCTTCTTGGTTCCGTTAAATGCACCTGCAGTATCAATTTCCTTACCGTCTGCCGTTAGTACCGCCTTGTACTTTACGTTATCTTCACTGCCGTTCTCAGGGAGCTTGAATTTAAACTCAGCGCTCTTTGCAGAAACGAACGACGTCTCCCCATTTATAATATTTCCAGCCTCATCTACTAGCGACAGTTTTAGATTAGGTGTAGCTTCAAATCTACTACCAGCTAGGTTTACTGCAAGCGCACCACCATCACTATCGAACTTAGTCTTAGAGAACACAACGCTGTCTACGGTAACATCGCGTACGATTGGCTCTGAGATATTCTCTCCTAGAACCTTGTTCTTGCTGTCTTTGATTGCACCTTTATTTATCTTTACATATAGCGTTTTCTTAATATCTAACGCATCGTTAAGTGAAATATTAATAGTTTCAAACTGGGCATCCACTTTATCCCCACTTCCAAGAGTATGAACTAAGGTTCCACCATCATCAGGATTCCCATCATAGATTTCTATCTTTGACTTACCGTTATCTGTTACATGAACATTCTTGTCTAGAGCAACCTCAAGAGTCTTGCCATTATCAATAAACCTAGCTCTATTAATCTGCGCAGCAAACTCATCTGGGTCTAGGTCGCTGAGCACCTTTACGTTCACCTTCATCTTAGGTGCTCCGGTATTTCCAGTTTCATAATCATATGTAAATGTGCGGTCCCCAGATGTTCCAAATGTCACGACTCCGGTTCCTGCATTGTAAGTTGCGTTAGCACCTGTAACGCCGCTCACCTTAGACACATCATCAACCAAATCATGCATGTCAACCTGGAGAGCGCCATTCTTCTCGTTACCTCTAACTGTTATATTCTGCGGAGATACTGCAATTCCTTGATATGCACTAAATTGGTTTAAATCGAGCTGTTTTAGCTTGTTGCCATTGACGTTCCATAGGCTTATATCATTGGACGCAGGCTTTGTAATCTCTTCTACTCCCGCATTTTTACAAGATAACTCCTCAAGGGCAGCAAGCTTCGCTGCATCCACCCTCTCCATTCCCTTGATTGATGTGTTATCAAAGTTCAATCTTCTAAGACTCTTGTTGTTATTAATATTGAGACTCTTTATCTTAGTGCCGCTAACATTAAGAACGTTTAGATTAGTATTCTTACTCACATCTAGCTTTTTAATCTGAGTGCCCGATACATTAAGTCCTACGAGGTTTCGAGCACTGCTTACGTCTAAGTGCTTAACAGGTGTATTCTCAATCTCGATAGTCTTTAAAAAAGTCTTATCTGCAACATCCAGAGCCTTAAGCTTAGAGTTGCCGGCAGCTAATTCACTAAAATACTTGTTGTTTGATAGATCTAAAGTGTCAATTTCTGTATTACGCATCCAAAACAGTGTCAGCGCTTTACAATGCGAAAAGTCGATTGATTTGAGCTTCGTATCATTAGCCTGTACCTGCGTTAAGTTCCAGTTCTTTGAGAAATCCACACTAGATATCGGCGTGCTGTTGAAATAAAACTCATATAAATCTCTGTTGTTAGATGTATCGACCTTGCTCACCGAGGTGTTTTCCACATTAAGCGCCTGAAGCCTCTTATTATGCGTTACATCTAGCTCTTTCACATGAGTTCCAGGCACCTCACATCTCTTTAGGTAAGGATTATTTCTTAAATCAACGCTACGTAGAGAAGTAAGCGGAACGGTAAAAATTCTGAGCTCTGGATTCTTAGTGAGATCAACACTCTCTAGCGATGAATTGGTCACGTTAAATACGCGTAGCTTAGCATTCCTACTTGTATCAATTGAGGCAATCGCACCGTCTCCTGATAGCGACAGTATCTGTAGCTCAGGGTTCTTGGTAATATTCACTTCTGACAGAGTATCAGAATAAACATTGAGTTTCTTTAGATTGGCAAGGTACTCGATACCTTTAAGAGAATCTATCTCGTAGTCGCCTTCGCTGTTTACAATCTTAGCTCCTCGAATTTCATCACTACTTAGGGTTCCGTCACCGTCAGTATCGAAGTTCTCACTTACCAGATTCCTAAAGCCCTCGCTCGGAAAATGAGCTTCATCAATAGCCACACTTTCGTATGTCTTGGCTGCTTCATCTGCAAGGTCCTTCTTAGTCTCGATTAACTCGGTGTCTTCGGACAAATCAGGGCTGAATATCTTGTAATTCTTTTCCGAAACATTATCCGCATTTAAGCTTGCTCTATCCCTAACATAACCGTCATACACACCAGCATAACTAGTTGTCATAACTTGAGAAATAAAAATCATCAAGCAAGTAATTAGCGCCGTAAGTTTCCTCTTCATCAACGTTCTCCTTAAAATATATTTCATAGTATTCCATATCGTCTTGTATGATATGGACAATATCTAGAATAAAGCTTTGGTAAACTACTGTCAACGTGGTTTACGCACGCTATATATTGATTTAACACATATTAACACTTCCCTGTCTTGTATTCTTCAATGGATTTCCACAATGTGAAGATGGGTTATGATATAATGTACAAAATTTAAGAACTAAAGGTTCGAATTAGTGTTTTGTATTATTCACATGATATGAAAGGAACGAGATATGAAAAAGCTACTTGTAGTAGATGACGAAGCTAAAATCAGAGAGGTCATCAAAGAGTATTCAGAATTTAGCGGCTATGAAGTTACAGAGGCAGCAGACGGAATGAGCGCAATTGGTCTATGTAAGCTTAACGATTACGACCTGATTATCATGGATGTGATGATGCCTAAGCTGGACGGTTTTAGCTCGGTTAAGGAAATCAAGAAATTCAAAGATATACCTGTAATCATGCTTTCGGCAAGAGGCGAAGAATACGATAAGCTATTTGGTTTCGAGCTAGGAGTTGATGACTATGTTGTAAAGCCATTTAGCCCTAAAGAGCTCATGGCTCGTGTAAACGCCGTTATTACTAGACATGAAGGTGCTGACCACGGAACTAGCAACGTCATGAAGTTCGATGGGCTTGAGGTTAACTTTGCAGCTCGCACGATTTATATAGATGGAAAGCGAGTAAACCTAACACCTAAGGAGTACGATCTTCTCTTCTATCTGATTCAGAATAGAAATATCGCTCTATCGAGAGATAAGCTTCTCTCGGACATCTGGGGATATGATTTCTTCGGTGACGATAGAACCATTGATACTCACATCAAGAATCTGAGAAACAACCTCGGTCCATACCGTGATTTTATCGTTACACTAAGAGGAGTGGGTTACAAGTTTGAATATGAAGACAAAGAGAAGTAAGTGGGATCCGAACAGCATACGTGCTGTCTCGCTTATGTACTTTATGGTATTTGCCGCTGTGATCCTACTCATGGTATGGTTCATGCAGAGTTTTTTCATGAACACCTACTACGAACGAATGATGGCACAGGAGGCGCAGACTACGGCAAACAAGCTGGGCAACTACTATTCAACTAACAAGGATAATTTTGATGCGTATGCGCGAAAAGCCGCTGACCGAAACGGTCTATACATAAGGCTAGAAACAGCCGATTCGACTTCAGAATATGGAAACAGCGGTCTGTCACAGGGCGATATCCCGCATTATCAGTTCGAGATTTCAGATGCAAAGGACAAGCTAGCGAAGAGTTCTCTAGGTAAAATTTCTCTCACTGTCACCGAAAAGGGAAATAAGGCATCGCGCTTAGTGTATGCTACGTACCTTGGGAATCGTGATGACGGAAATATCCTATACATGATTGCTCCTCTCTACCCAGTGGAGTCTACCATATCGATTTTGCGTTCACAGCTACTGTACATCACGTTTATAACACTGATGATTGCCAGCATGCTCGCAATCATCATGTCGACCTGGTTATCGCTACCTATTGCGAGCATCACAAAGTCCGCAGTCCAGCTGAGCAACGGCAATTACAACGTGAATTTTAACGGAGGAATATTTACCGAGACTAATGAGTTAGCTAGGACGCTCAATAAAGCTTCCTATGAGATGCAGAAGACAGATTCATATCAGCGAGACCTGATCGCCAATGTGTCACACGATCTCAAGACTCCGCTAACGATGATAAAATCATATGCTGAGATGATTAACGATATCTCGGGAGATAATCCAGAGAAGCGCGCTGAACATCTCGCAGTTATTATCGCAGAGGCAGATAGGCTCAACAAGCTTGTATCTGATATGCTCTCTGCTTCGAGACTTCAGTCTAACTCAGCTGAGCTAAACATGACTAGATTCGATATCGTCAAGGCCGCTACTGAGGTAGAAGAGACATTCGAGGTGCTTAATCAGCAAGAGGGCTACAATATATCATTCAACAAATGTAAGACTGCGTATGTATATGGCGATTACGATAAGCTTAAACAAGTTATGGCAAATCTCATATCCAATGCTATTAAGTATTGTGGCAAGGATAAGTACGTGCGAATCGAGCTCAAGAAAGTCGGTCGCAATGTTAGATTCGATGTAATTGACCACGGCGATGGAATAGCCGCTGAAGAGATATCCCACGTATGGGAACGCTATTACAGAACTAGCGCTAACCGAAATCGCAACATAGAAGGAACTGGCCTTGGCCTATCCATCGTAAAAGGCATCTTAAGCCTCCATAATGCCAATTATGGGGTTGAGAGCGAAGAGGGCAAAGGAAGTGATTTTTGGTTCGAGCTGGCGACCGTTAAGAAGTAGTTTGTGAGTTGCTCGATAAGCTTGCTATGCTTCTTGGTAGAGGAGTTTTTTAGGCGGAATAAATTTTAATAATTTAACAATGATAAGGAAACAGGAAGGTGAGCAGCTTCGCAGTCACCTTCCTGTTTTGGTTTTTTATAGGCGGCCCTGGACGCGGCAGCCGCAGGCCAAGCTGACGCGTCCAGGATTTGATCTTAGTTCTTGCCTATAAAGGCCTTGATTGCAGACGCGAGGCTTTCTGCTCCTACAACATCTATATCAGCATTAGGATTTGACGCCTTGACATTGCCTCGCGGCAAGATCACGGCTTCGTATCCGAGTCTGGCTGCTTCGCCAACTATACGGTCAGCACTCCTCACTGCTCGCAGATTGCCGGTAAGCCCGACCTCGCCGAGCGCCACGACGCGGCGAGGCGAGGTGCGCTCGCGGAACGAGCTGTAGATCGCGAGCGCGACGGCCAGGTCTGCACCTGGCCCGTCGGGCTTCAGTCCGCCGACCACATTGACATAGACGTCATGATTCAGCAGCGAGATTCCAACTTTCTTCTCCAGCACAGCCAGAATCATATTGAGTCTGTTATTATCTATACCGATTGCGCTTCGGCGCGCGAAACCGACATTGGCAGGCGTCACTAGTGCCTGAATTTCAAAGAACACAGGACGACTGCCCTCGTAGAGCGCCGAAGCGACCGAGCCCTCTTCCCTGATATCCGAGCTTTCGAGCAGAGTTCCCGATAAATCCCTCACCTCGTCCATACCTCTTTGCCCCATGCTAAATGCCCCGATTTCCTCGGTGGTTCCAAATCTGTTTTTGGCAGAACGAAGAATCCTGAGATCCCTATCGCGCTCACCAACAAAGTTCAGCACACAGTCTACCATGTGCTCTATAGTCTTTGGTCCAGCGAGGTCACCTGACTTATTGACATGCGCAACTATAAAAATCGGCACATTATTTGTCTTAGCATACTTCATGAGCAGATTCGAACACGCACGAATCTGCGTGATGCTGCCAGCAGTGTTGTCCAGTTCCTCCGAATACATCGTCTGAATCGAGTCTATCACAAGGAATTTCGGTTTCGTCTGCTCACAGGCCGCAAGCACACTCTCTATATTGGTCTCTGGAAAAATGAGTAGATTATCAGACAGATTTTCGCACACACGGTCAGCCCGTAGCTTCACCTGTTCCTCTGACTCCTCACCGCTAACATAGAGAACTGTTCCATTATTAAGCGCAATCGAATTAGCAGACTGAATTATCAGCGTGGACTTTCCTATTCCAGGTTCACCAGATATCAGAATCATCGAGCCGAGCACAATCCCTCCGCCGAGGACCCTGTCGAGCTCACTAATCCCAGACGTAATCCTCGTGTAATTTCCAGTCCCCACGCTCTTTAGCTTTGACGGAGTCGCCTTGCTGGTCGTCCTCCTACGCGCGTCGCTATCAGCATCCGATTTAACCTTCTGCTCTACAATCGAATTCCACGCACCGCAGTAAGAACACTGCCCTTGCCAGCTCGGAAACTCGTTACCACACTCCGCACACATATATACTGATTTTGCTTTCTTTGCCATCTAATTCAAATACTCCTTTAAAATTGGATTGTCATGAGATCGTAATAGTGCCGTTATTTCTAATGAGACATTTCATCTGCACTACTACACCTGTCCACTTGAGTTCAAATCTCTGCTTTGCCTCGCTCATGCGCTTCCTCAGCGAGTCGCTGTTTCATCTTAAGCTTGGACCGTCGTTGCTACACCCTTCTTCCTATCTTATGTAATCTTATCTAAGTTCCCTGAGTAAGCCCTTACATCCATCCATGACATCATTATACGTCACATCAAAATTCCCTGTGTACCAAGGATCTGCAATATCACCACTTCTGCCAGCATGTTCGAGCAAAAGCGAGACCTTGCCCTCTTCATCGCTACCGACAAACCTTTTCATGTTGCGCAGATTGTTTTCATCCATGGCTATCAAATAGTCAAACTTATCATAGTCAGCCTCTGTCATCTGCCTTGACCTGTGCGGTACAACGGGTATACCCACTTCTCCTAGTTTCTTCACCGTTCCGTAGTGCGGCGGATTCCCGATTTCCTCCCTGCTAGTCGCAGCAGAGTCTATTTCAAATTCATCGCTTAGCCCCGCTTCATTCACGAGGTGCGTCATTACCGATTCTGCCATAGTGGAGCGGCAGATGTTGCCGTGGCATATGAATAGAATTTTTATCATAGATCCCCCAATTTTTAGTCAATATCCGAAATTCTATACCTTGAACCAACGTGTCCTGTGATTTTAATTAACGGAATATTCCATTCCCCTGGTGTGTTTATTGTACATTCAACTTGATCTAATTCATTCTTCGCAGAAAACACGTATCTACCCATTTCTTCATTCTCTGCGAGTCTTTCTACTTTAGTTAAGTTACTATCGTTAAAATGTTCCTTAAACATTCGCCATATCTCTATTGCAACATCATTTGTCAGCGCAATCTTTGATATATAACATATTCCGACCTTACAGCGCTTCTTCTTGCCGTTTTCATCAGCCTTGCAAACCTTCGTTGTACCTTTATCAGATGACCATTCAGCATCTTGAAGTTCTGCGCATTTTGATACTATTTTCTCTTTGAAAATACCAATTTCTTCAGTCAGATTCTTGCATGCTGTTTCAAAATCATTTTGTTTCTGCATTTCATCCACCATCTAATATATCACCACATATATTTAACATTGTTTTGCTGTTTTATTTCTCCATAACGCAGCATCGCAGTTATTAATAGATTCAGCTATTTCTTCGCATCCCTGCTCTCATAATCCTCATCTATTCTCATCTTCCAACTTGCAGATAGAGGTTCTTCACACATCCTCACACTTGTCACTACATCGCTGATGACCTCATAGTTTAAAGCAGTTCCAACTTCATCACATCGATAGTTAGCAGCCATGGATTCATCTATCCCAAACCTTTTCGCTTCTTCTGCTGCGTCGATATTAGCACCAAGGAATATAAAGTCCCAACCGTAACGCTCTTTTTGACGCTCTATCATGCTTTTAACTTTATCATAAGTGTAATAGCGGCTGGCATTCTCAAGTCCATCAGTAGTGATGATAAATAGGGTCTTCTCTGGTACATCATCACGGCGAGCATACTTGTGAATATTGCCAATATGATGAATTGCTCCACCAACAGCATCTAGAAGCGCTGTGCATCCACGCACAAAATAATCCTCTTCTGTCAGCTTTGGTACCTCTTTAATACTTATACGGTCATGAATGACTTCAATTTCATTGTCAAAGAGAACTGTGGAGACCACCGCTTCTCCCGGCTCTTTGCGCTGTTTCCCTAGCATAGAGTTAAAGCCTCCGATAGTGTCCTTCTCAAGTCCAGACATAGAACCACTGCGGTCTAAAATAAATACTAGTTCAGTCATTTTTAAATCCTCCCGTTTGTTGTTATGTCCCTATTATTGGCTAAACAGGAGTAAAAATGGTCGCATCACATGCGACATTTATGCACCGATTAACGGTTGGTCAAACGCAAACAGCACCTCGTTAAGTTCGTAGATATTGTAGTTTCCATTTATAAGAAAGAATTCCACAATAACATCAAACTTGCTACTAGGCGAGAGTGCAAATCCCGCCCTTCCGATAAAGTCTTGTGTCTCTTCTATATCGAGCTCAAGAGCAAATGCAAATGCCAGCGCAGTAGATTTGGATGGCTTATAATCCAGGTTATTCCTTATTTTCGAGAACAGCTTTCTGTCGATATTTGCTTTCTTGTATATCTCAGAGTCTTTCCTCCCAGTGCGATCAATGAGCTTAAGAAGGGTTTCGGAAAACCCCGCATCGAGGTTCTCTAGCATCTCACTCAGTTCTTCAGCTTCAACCGTAGGCGCTGCACAGATGCTAGGCTCAAAGCACTCTTCTATCAGAAGTTTGTAGTCTTCTTCATTTTGCGTACCACTTATGGTCCTATCGCTATCCCATCTAGTTTTAAGACTTGAATCATGCAAGCTATCATTGTCATATTCTTTTAGCATCGTACTTCGAATATAGTTTTCATCAATGTAGCTGCTTACGGATTTGAAAAGCTTCTCAGAAAGTTTGAAAGCATCTTTGTCAAACACGACTAGATAAATCTGCATTTCGTTTTCTATAAGAAAGCTACTGATTTCTCGAACGGCTATTTGTAGAGCGAGTGATTTCGGGAACTTGTAGTTACCAGTGGCAATCAAAGGAAATGCGACGGATTCGCACTGGTGATTTTTGGCTAGAGCTAGCGAACTCCTGTAACACGATGCCAGAATTTGCTCCTCATCATAGCTGCCACCACTCCAAATTGGTCCTACCGTATGGATAACATACTTTGCAGCTAGCTCATATCCTGATGTTATGGCTGCAGCTCCAACATCAATGTGTCCAATTTTTTCCCTCGCAGCAAGTAGCTCAGCACCAGCTTTCGCATGGACCTCACTATCTACACCAGAACCAATCACAGGATTAGGATTTGCAGTATTTACCACCGCATCCACTTCCATATTTACAAGATTATTTCTTACTATTTCAAAAGGCATAATTGACTTCCTATTAAACCATGTTACTCTTCCAAGCCTTCTCCATCCACGCTCTTAGCTGCAGCGGTAGTATCTTTCCACGCTCTAGACTTCGCCCTTCTCTCAACGAAGCGTTCAAACCATATCTTGAGCAGAGCAGCAAACGGCACGGCAACAATCATACCTGCAAATCCGCCCACCTTCTCTCCTGCGATGATAGCCACCAAAACCAGCAGCGGGTGTATTTCAATGCTATGCGATAATAGCTTTGGATTGATAACCGCACCGTCCAGAACCTGTACTACCGAGATTATCACGATAGATATAATCATCGTCTTAATCTCGCCAGAAATCACGCCCGACACGATAGTAAGTCCGTATCCTACTATCGGTCCCATGTAAGGAATCAGATTAGCAATACCAGCCATCACACCTATAAGCACCCCGTAAGGCATGCCAACTACAGTCAGTCCAATGCTGATTAGGAGCGCCACTGTAAATCCATCCATCGCTGCACCGCGGAAGTATCCGCTGAATACCTTGTTAACATCGCCATATACATATGTAAGCTTGTCATTTGCACGCTGCGACCATACCGTCCTAAGCATTCTGCCCCAGTACTTTCTTAGGTTCTCTGCGTCAAATAAGAAGTATACCGCGAACATAACCGAGAACAGCAGTGTGCTCACACCTGCTGTTATATTCGAAAGTAGCGTCGGTAGACCGCTTGCGCTATTTAGCTTATGCGAAATCCAGTTAATTAGGTTCTTTTCAAAGTTAAGATCATAGTTCTTGCTGAAGTTGTACTTTGAAAGCCACTCTTTAAAGCTGCGTTCAAATGATTTCGCCTGATCCACTATACTATTGACCAGTGCATTGATGCTGTCAGCATTTATAGTCTGCACCTGCTTCGTTACTGCATATATAATCGCCGTGAGAGAAGCCAGCAAAATCGCCACTATAAATAGCAGGGTTATCAAAACTGCCAATGTGTGTCTACGCCTCTTCTGAACAGGGTTTTGACTTAGCGCTTTTGCATTGCGAGTTATCATCCTCTCAGTTAGTCCAACGAGCGGATTTAAGATATACGCCAAAATCGCACCGATTACCGCAGGCTTAAGAATCGCTGCAACCCAGTTTATCCCGCTCATCAGGCTCTTACCGATGCTCTGATACTGTCCCATCAACAAAATTAAAGCGTATGATATTCCTACTGCAAGAACCACATATGCCACAATCTTGAGGTATTTCCTGTCTAATTTGTCTCTAAATTTCATGAGTTCCCCTCTCTAATTCAATATGCTTATATTATCAGAAAAATTGCTATCTTGCAGTAAAAGTTAATGTACTACTATTCTGGGAAAGACAAAGACCAGCCCTCTGGCTGGTCTTTGTACGTATATCGCTATAAGCGTTATTTGCCTTCTGTCTCCTGCTTATGAGTCTCGATAATCTTCTGAGCTAGGTTAGCAGGTACTTCTTCGTACTTTGAGAACTCCATCTCAAAGCTGCCTCTAGCCTGAGTCATAGCTCTTAGCACGATTGCATAATCGAAGAGCTCAGCCTCTGGCGCTTCAGCATGCAGGCAAGTTGTGCCATCATCCGCTGGATCCATACCGAGGATACGTCCCCTTCTCTTGTTCATATCGCCCATTACATCGCCAGTGTACTTTTCAGGAACTACGATATCGAGCTTCATGATTGGCTCTAGCAGGCAAGGCTTGGCCTCAACGATACCCTTCTTGAAAGCTAGGGATGCAGCAATCTTGAATGCCATTTCGTTAGAGTCTACATCATGGTATGAACCATCATATAGAACCGCCTTGATGTTAACTACCTTGCAACCAGCAAGAGGCCCTTTTTCCATCGACTCGAGGAGTCCCTTCTCAACTGCAGGCACGTAGCTCTTAGGGATTGCTCCTCCAAATAGTTCTTCGGAGAACTCGAAGTTTTCCTTAGCTGGAGAGAATCTAATGTGCACGTCTCCGTATTGTCCAGCACCACCAGACTGTTTCTTGTGCTTGCCCTGAACGTCAGAAGTTCCCTTGATTGTCTCTCTGTAAGCAATCTTCTGCGGAACAGTCACTACGTCGATTCCGTAGTTCTTCTTGAGTTTCTCCTTAATTATTCCTATCTGTAGGTCGCCCTGTCCACCGAGAAGTGACTGATGTGTCTCAACATTTCTCACGAGTGCAAACGAAGGATCTTCTTCCATAAGTTTAAATAAGCCCTGTGCCATCTTCTCTTCATCGTTCTTGTCCTTAGCCTGAACTGCAATGAAGTAGTTAGGCTTAGGGAAGTCGATTGGCTCAAACTGGATTCCTTCGCTCTTGAGAGATAGTGTATCGCCAGTCTTTGTTCCTGCAAGCTTGGCAAGTGCAAAGATATCTCCAGCCACAACCTCAGTTGCTGGAACTTGCTGCTTACCTCTTACGAAGAACATAGAACCGAGCTTCTCCATCTTCTGTGTGCGCGAGTTATATAGTTCCTGACCTACCTTGACAGTTCCTGTAATAACCTTTGCGTAGGAAATCCTACCTAGGAATGGGTCAGCTATTGTCTTGAATACCCAGAGAACCGGTTTCTCTGAAGGATCTGTTGTAATCTCAACATCCTCGCCTTTGATGTTCTTTGCTGGATATGCAGGGTGCATATTAGGTGTTGGAACATACTTGCTGATAGAACGCAGAACTTCATCCACTCCCTCGCCTGTCTTTGAGGACATCTTGATGATAGGTACTACGTCGCCTGTTGCAATTCCAGTCATAAGTCCATTATAAAATTCTTCATCTGTAAATGGCTCTTCGTTGAAGAACTTCTCCATTAGAGCCTCATCTGTACCAGCCACTGCCTCGTTCAGAGCGTCCTTGTCATCGTCGGTAACAACAGAGTTTCCGAACTTCTCGCGAAGCTGCGCTACAACCTTATCTACATCTACATTTTCTTTATCTATCTTGGTGAGGACTATAAATTTTGGATTCTTATGCTTACTGCATTCCTCCCACGCCTTCTCAGTTCCTACCTGCACTCCTGCAGATGCATCCACCATGATAATCGATGATGCAGCTGTGCTGAGCGCTGAACGAATCTCTCCCTTGAAGTCGAATAATCCTGGGGTATCAAGGAAATTATATTTATATCCCTGGTACTCTACCGGAACTAGAGTGGTATTGATAGAATGCTTCTTCTCAATTTCCATCTTGTCGTAATCCGATGTGGTGTTGCCATCCTCTACTTTACCCATTCTGGTGATTGCGCCAGTGGCAAGTAGAGCTGCTTCAAGAAAAGTCGTTTTACCGCAGCCGCCATGTCCTAAAAGTATGACGTTTCTAATCTTATCTGTAGAATAACCTTTCATCCTTAGATCCTCCCATTGATTTTATTATTTTTGTTGAGCCGATAAAATTATTTAAGCTCTTGTCACAAGTATAACATAGCTTGTATCTTGTTCAATACAATATTTAAATTGACAATAAAAAGCGGTGCTATCACGACCTCTCACGAATGGCTTGATAATCACCGCTAATCATTATTTTCTAATTTTTCACAAATCCGCTTTAGAATTCAGCGTTCTTAGGTGTTCTTGGGAATGGAACAACGTCACGGATGTTACTCATTCCTGTTAGGTACATAATCATCCTCTCGAAACCTAGTCCGTAACCAGCATGCTTTACGCCGCCGTATCTGCGAAGATCAACGTACCAATCGTAGAGCTCTCTATTCATGCCGATTTCATCCATTCTAGCTTCGAGGATGTCGAGCCTCTCTTCTCTCTGACTTCCGCCGATGATTTCACCAACTCCCGGCACGAGAAGGTCGCAAGCCGCAACGGTCTTGCCGTCGTCGTTGAGTCTCATATAGAATGCCTTGATTTCCTTCGGATAATCGATTACGAAGATAGGCTTCTTAAACACTTCTTCTGTGAGATATCTCTCATGCTCAGTCTGTAAGTCAATTCCCCATTCAACTGGGAACTGGAAGTCCTTATCAGCTTTCTTAAGAATCTCAACAGCTTCTGTATATGTAACTCTCTCGAAATCTGAGTTAACGATGTGGTGAAGTCTATCGAGTAATCCCTTGTCCACGAACTTATTGAAGAATTCCATCTCCTCAGGCGCGTGTTCAAGTGTGTAGCTGATGATGTATTTGACCATATCCTCTGCAACATCCATGTCATCAGCTAGGTCTGCAAATGCGATCTCTGGCTCGATCATCCAGAACTCAGATGCGTGTCTAGCTGTGTTGGAGTTCTCAGCACGGAACGTAGGTCCAAATGTATAGATGTTTCTAAACGCAAGCGCCATCGCCTCACCCTCGAGCTGTCCCGAAACGGTTAGGTTTGTCTCTTTGCCGAAGAAATCCTGTGAGTAGTCGATAGAGCCATCTTCGTTAGTAGGCGGATTACTTAGGTCCAGTGTCGTAACTCTGAACATCTCGCCAGCACCCTCAGCGTCACTTCCTGTGATGATTGGAGCATGTACATATACGTAATCACGTTCTTGGAAGAACTTATGAATCGCATAAGCAACGATGCTGCGCACTCTAAATACCGCAGAGAAAGTGTTGCTTCTAGGACGAAGATGTGCGATTTCTCTAAGGTACTCCATGGTGTGACGCTTCTTCTGCAGTGGATAATCCGATAGCGAATCAGCCTCAACAGTAACCTCTGTCGCCTTTAGTTCAAATGGCTGCTGTGCTCCAGGTGTAAGCTCAAGCACACCCTTTACCATTACACCAGCTGCTAGATGCACCTTGGAAATCTCGTCATAGTTTGTAATCTTCGAAGCTTCGTACACAACCTGGAGAGGCGTGAAGAAGGTACCATCATTGAGTGAGATGAAACCAAACTGATTGGATGCACGATTACCTCTCACCCAGCCTCTGACAACAATCTCTTTACCTGCATACTCTTCTCTGTTTCGGAAGAGTTCTCTGATCTCAATATCTTTCATTAGTATATCCTTCCTATTACCGTTTTGTTCTCGCAAATGCACGAGCCTATCAATTATATCACGTTTACATGTGGTTTATCGAGTGTCTGTGCCATTTTCTCGATTCCGCACTTATATGGAGCAACTGCATCAGCAAGTCTCGTCAGAACTTCTCCCTGGCCGAATGCCTCTGGATACCCCACCTTAAGGCTTACGCTCATCGAGCGTTCTCCTCTATCTACGCTTACTATCTCGACACTAGTTCTCGCATCTTCTGTGACGAGATTTATCTCAGAGTTGATTCCGTAAGGCTCTTTGTCGAAGAGCCTTAAAAACATGTCGTCAAATCTAGTTGCTGTAACTGTGTATCCACCGAATCTCTCGGGGAGTACTGACATCTTAACTTTTACTTTCATTTCTCTATTTCCCATTATGTCCACCCTTTTCCTTCAAAAAAATCTGTATTCTGTATAATACTCCTCTTCATCTCACTGAATCAAGAGATATAGCTAGGTATTGATTTTAATCCCTTATATTAACAGTAATCAGGTATTTTATCTCCGCAAAGTATCTTTACGTATGTTCCGTAGGCTTCTGGAATCGGTCTACCGAGGTATATTTCGAGCTCTGGATTCACATTTCTTCCCATGACACTACATAAGTACAACCGCTCATTTAATCCCGGGTACATCTCTACTGACATGGTTTCTATATCTTTCACCCTAGACCAATCAATTTCCTTTAAATCAGGCTTAACCACCGTATGATAGAGTCCGCACGGCGCATTGTTCTTACTATTATCCACCATATCTCTTTCAACTAACGCAAGACGTGTACCGAAAATCACTACACTTCGCTTTACTCCATCGACGAGAATTTCTCGAGTTCTGTGACCAAGCCCTTCGGTATGAATCCATCTGGTTGGAAGCTCGTAATTCGAAAGTGGCTCTACACCTTTAATGCGCTCAATGGGGCTGTGCGCTTTCCACTGGCGCGTAACCGCATGACAGAATAGCACATTATCAGTTGACAAAGTCACACCTTCCCACGAGTTATCCTCGCTAAAAAGGTTAAAGAAAACCATGTATGGCGATTTTACCATCTGCGCCAAGACGTATCTCCCATCCCGAAGGCAAATTGATATAACTTTTCCATCTTTCCACGGAACAGATTTCTTTTTTATTTCCATTTATGCGAACCGACTCACTCTCACTTATTTTATTTCACGAACCTTAACCTTATGCTTCTTCAGCTGCTTCTTAAGCTGAGCAAGCCTCTCGTCATTACCCTTGCTTTTTCCGACGAAAATCGACTTGCTCCTACCCTTTTTCCTCACGAACTGTATAAAATATCTGTCACCGTTCAGATGTACTCCACGCACAAAATATATCTCAACCTCAGCGAGATCTTTCAATGGAATCTCACGACTGCCCGGAACAAATCCGCTGTGAATATATAAATTTCCATTTGAGATATGCATAGGTTCTGAAAACTTTCCGCCACTCCTACTGACGATAATCAGCTTCCGCACCATCGTGACAAGAACGATAGTTCCAACGATAAATGCCACCGTCTTAAAGAAATTGTCATTCCACGTCGACTTTAGTCCAATCAAGAAATATTGATATATCTTCATTAATTACTTCCCTCCAAATCACCTTTCCTATTCTAAGAAGGTGTTTCATTTCACGCTTGCAAATTAGCTCGCATCGACATAGATGTGATATTTTCCGCAGTGAAGGCAGCGGAAGAGATACCCGCAGAGATCCCCATCCTTATACAGGTACTCCCTTATATCGGTGTATTCATGCCTCATCTCATACTCTTCAAGGACCTCGTCTGCGATGCCCATCTCCTCTAGCTCCTCCGTGCCGACTGTCCCTAGATATGCGCAGTAGTCATTACAGCAAGATAGCCAGTGCTCGCCTTGCCAGCTCAGGTAGCCAGGCGTTCTTTCAAATAGTTCCTTCGACTTCGCTTCATCCACTTCGCCTTCCCATTCGGCATCTTGCACGAACTGAGCGTCGAATTTCTTTGCAGCCTCTCCATTAGCAATACACTCTGGGCACAAATGCTCGACGTCTTCAACGCTGTAAGGGAACGAACTATAGTAGATAGTACTTTCCTTGCCGCAGCACGGGCATACCTCTGGCGGACCTTCTTCAAAGCTTTCAGTAGCCAGTGGATCTGGATGGTAACGGAATTTTGGAAGCTTCTTAGCTTTTTCTCTCTGCAGAGACTCCTCAGCAGCTGTCTTTGGTCTTTTCACTGCCCACCTGTCTCCATCATCTTCTGCTAGCGATTTGAGATAAGCGAGCTTCTTTATCTGTTTCTTATCTGTCCTATCTGCAATCTCTGACATCAAGTCATACGCACTCTGCATGAGCGAAAGGATTTTGTATACATCTACAAGAACTGCCTTGGCATCTTTATCCCCAGCCTCTTTGAGCCTATCCGAAAACTCGTATAACGCAAGAACAGTCTCTCGCTTACCCTTCTTCGCTTCGTAATCCTTTACTAGTTCAGCATATTCTTTTATGTATGGATTCATTATTTCTCCTACCATTTCAGCAAAACTTCTCGTTTTTGTCCACAAATTATATCAATTCTTTCCTATAAATTATAACAAATTGAGGCGGTAAAATCATTGACAATTATCACATGCGGTGGTAACATATTTCATTATTAAAACGATGACGAGGACAGTAGGTTCGCTTTAAGGCTTTGAGAGAGGGATGGATGGTGAGATCATTCCAGTACGGAGCGTTCTGAACACCACCTCCGAGTGGCACTAATCCTGCCCGCCTAGCCGCGTTAAAAGCTTCAAAGAGTGCTGGAGCAGAAGCTCCGGAAGATGGGTGGAACCACGAATACGAATGTATGCGTCCCTTCTGACAATTTGAATGTCGGAAGGGATTTTTTAAGTTCCTTCCGCTAATGAAAGGAGTTCTTAAAATGATTATTACACTAAAAGACGGTAGCAAAAAAGAATACGCTTCGCCGATGTCAATCATCGACATCGCAAAAGACATAAGCGAGGGTCTCGCAAGAGCAGCTTGCGTTGGTGAAGTCGATGGAGAGGTCTGTGACCTCAGAACTGTTGTGGATAAGGATGCTGAAGTTAACATTCTCACTTTTGATTCTGATGCAGGAAAGCATGCGTACAGACACACATGTTCACACGTGCTCGCAGAGGCTGTCAAGAATCTATATCCAGATGCCAAGATGACAATCGGACCTTCCATCGATAATGGTTTTTACTATGACTTCGACATGCCAGCTCTAACTAGAGAGGATTTAGATAAGATAGAAGCTGAGATGAAGAAAATCATCAAGAGAGGAGATGCGATAACTCGTTTCACACTCCCTAGAGATGAAGCCATCAAGCTATTCCAGGAGAGAAATGAGCCATACAAAGTCGAGCTCATCGAGGACCTACCAGAGGACGAAATCATTTCCTTCTATCAGCAGGGAGATTTTATCGAGCTCTGCGCAGGACCACATCTGATGAGCACGAAGCAGATTAAGGCGTTTAAGCTAACTTCTAGCTCTGGCGCTTACTGGAGAGGTGACGAGCACAACAAGATGCTCACTAGAATCTACGGTACTGCATTCAACAAGAAGGCAGATCTCGAAGAATACCTTGAGTACCTAGCTGATATCAAGAACAGAGACCACAACAGACTCGGTCGTGAGATGGAGCTATTTACAACAGTAGATATCATCGGTCAGGGTCTTCCTCTATTTATGCCTAAGGGTACTAAGATGATTCAGAAGCTACAGCGCTGGATTGAAGACCTCGAGGATTACGAATGGGGTTACGTGAGAACGAGAACACCGCTGATGGCTAAATCAACTCTTTACAAGATTTCAGACCACTGGTACCACTACAAGGATGGAATGTTCGTATTCGGATATGACAACATCGATGAGCTGAACAATGCCGAAGATGCTACTCGCGAGATCAGAGGGCTTGAGGACCTTAGTCTCATCGAAAACGATGCTGATGCAAATGCATTTGCGCTTCGCCCTATGACATGCCCATTCCAGTACTATGTATACAAGGCTAAGCAGCACAGCTATAGGGATCTACCTTACAGAATGGGTGAGACTTCCACTCTATTCCGCAACGAGGATTCCGGCGAAATGCACGGACTCACTAGAGTTCGTCAGTTCACGATTTCAGAGGGTCACCTCGTGTGCACACCTGAGCAGATTGATGAAGAGTTCAAAAACTGCGTAAAACTCGCTAAGTACTGTCTCACAACTCTAGGTCTCGACGGGGACGTTACATACAGAATGTCAAAGTGGGATCCAGAAAATCCAGGTAAATATCTTGGAACTGCTGAGGAATGGGATAAGGTTGAATCGGCAATGCGTGAGATTCTCGATGAAATCGGTCTCGATTACACAGAGGCTTCTGGCGAGGCTGCATTCTACGGGCCTAAGCTCGATATTCAGGCAAAAAATGTATATGGCAAAGAAGATACTATGATCACTATACAGCTTGACATGTTCCTTGCTGAGAGATATGACATGTACTATATCGATAAGAACGGTGAGAAAAAACGCCCATATATCATCCACCGTACATCGCTCGGCTGCTACGAGAGAACTCTCGCTTGGCTGATTGAAAAGTATTCAGGAAACTTCCCTACTTGGCTATGCGCAGAGCAGGTTAGAATCCTTCCTATCTCAGATAAGTACCAGGATTATGCAGAGGAAATCTTCGCTGAGCTAAGAAGAAATGGCGTTGATGTTACAATTGACAGCAGCTCCGAGAGAATCGGCTACAAGATTAGAAAAGCCCAGATGGAGAAGCTACCTTACATGCTAGTCGTTGGACAGCAGGAAGCTGAGAATAAAACTGTTTCAGTTCGTTCGAGATTCGAAGGAGATGAAGGTAGCAAGCCGCTGAGTGAATTTGTGAACGCAATCTGCGAGGAGATACGCACAAAAGCGATTAGAGAAAAGAAAGTCATCGAAGAAGAAAAGAAAGATAAATAGTCAAATTTGCAAGAGAAGGTAACGGAGGATTTGTCATGCAGAGAGAGAAGCGCAAAGACAACATAATACAGAAATTGCAGTCTACAGATTCACCTGTAAGCGCTTCCTCTCTTGCAAAAGAGTTCGGAGTAAGCAGACAAATTATCGTTGGAGACATCGCTATTCTCAGGGCTGAAGGTCATGATATTAGTTCGACCCCTCGTGGATACGTGCTCCCTCAAATTGGGACTACTCCAGTCTATAGAATCGCTTGTAAACACGATTCATCTAAAATTCTAGAAGAACTTAATGCGATTGTTGACTGCGGTGGCATATTACTCGATGTAAGTGTTGAACATCCTATATACGGTGAACTAGTCGGCAACCTGCACATTGCAAATAGACTTGATGCAAAGGAGTTCGCAGATAAGATAATTGAGAGCAATGCCCCTCCACTATCACTTCTCACAGGCGGGATTCACTTGCATGCTATCACGTGTAGGGATGAGAATGCACTTGAGCGAATAAAGGATAAACTTCGTTCAATAGGGATACTCTTTGAGTAAATGATAAAAATTTTTTAACGGACTAACAGTTTATTTTTTAAGTAACATGTAGCGTTTTCTTTAATTAGATATTGACTTTTCACAGAGCCTCTTTTAATGTATATACAGGTGTCATGACACCTGTATATAGTTAGGAGGCTTTTTAAATGGCTAGTTTTTCTTCATTTCTAAAACGCAAGGATATAATCATCTCCGGAAAGAGATATGGAATTGATGCACTTGGCGCTATGGCTCAGGGACTATTTTGTTCACTGCTTATAGGAACAATCATCAATACTATCGGAGTGCAGCTTCACATCTCTGCCCTATCGCAGACTGTCGCTACTATAGGTGGTATTAAATACACTGTAGGTGGTCTTGCGATGGCTATGGGAGGACCTGCAATGGCATGTGCAATCGGATACGCTCTTGCTGCTCCACCGTTAGTTCTATTCTCTCTCATCACTGTCGGTTTCGCTTCAAATGCGCTTGGAGGTGCTGGCGGACCACTCGCAGTACTATTTGTAGCGATAATAGCAGCTGAATGCGGAAAAGCTGTTTCAAAGGAGACAAAAGTAGATATCCTGGTTACACCGAGTGTAACAATCGGCATAGGAATCGCTTTATCTTGGTTAATCGCACCTGCGCTCGGAAACGCAGCTATGAAGATGGGCGATATTATCATGTGGGCTACAGAACTTCAGCCTCTACTCATGGGAATTATTGTCGCTGTAGTTGTAGGTATAGCGCTTACTTTACCAATATCTTCTGCGGCTATTTGCGCAGCCCTAGGTCTAACAGGACTCGCCGGCGGTGCAGCACTTGCTGGCTGCTGTGCACAGATGGTTGGATTCGCAGTTGCTTCGTATGAAGATAATGGCGTCGGTGGCCTCGTATCACAGGGGGTTGGAACATCGATGCTTCAGATGGGCAACATAGTTAGAAACCCAAGGATATGGATAGCCCCTACTATTGCATCTGCTATCACAGGTCCTATTGCAACCTGCGTGTTCCATCTCAAGATGAACGGCCCGGCTATAGCAAGCGGCATGGGCACATGTGGTCTAGTCGGACCTCTAGGTGTGTATTCAGGCTGGATTGCTGATATAGCAAAAGGAACAAAAGCAGGGATTACTTCAATGGATTGGCTCGGTCTCATCCTAATATCTGTAGTTCTACCAGCAATATTAACAATACTGTTACACAAGGCTGTCAAGAGAGCTGGCTGGGTTAAAGCAGGAGATCAGAAGCTATAGGCTAATAATTATTTTCGAAAAATCTGTAACCAATTAAATAATCTCAATAAAAAATGTGCCTAGCACAGAGTGTGATCCCCCTAATTTCACACAGTGCTTGGCACATTTTTTATACAAAAAAGAGGACATTTGCTGTCCCCTCGTTATACAATCAATTCACCACAAAAATCATGAAAGAAGGTTAAACAAATGTCCCATAATGATTCTATCCTAAATATTCTTGGAATTAAAGATAAAAATATTAAAATTATTTCTGTTGAAGAAGCTGAACACAACAACGATTCTGTTAAAGAGTATATAACGCTAATAACAGCTACTCTTTCTTATCCGATTAATCGTTGTCGTAACTGTGGCTTTCCCACAGTTAATAAGGATGGCTTTCGCAAAACTCATGTACGACTGGCAAGTTTAAATGGGAGAAGATATGAACTAGAGCTTCGTAAACAACGCTATAAATGTAAATCATGCCATACTACTTTTGGTGCTATTACTAATTTAACCAAAGAAAATCAAACCTTATCCAGTGATCTCAAAAATCAAATCATGCTTTTAGCTCGTAAAGGCTTATCTGGTCAGCTTATTGCTGAAATGTGTCACTGCTCTCCTAGCAGTGTTCGTCGAACAATCTTAGAGCGCATGGAACCACACTATCGTGTGGCTAAGTTGCCTAAGCATCTATGTTTTGACGAGTTTCGTTCAATTAAGTCTGTGATGTCCTTTATCTGTTGTGACGCTGAAACCCACCAAATTGTCACAAAGTTACAGGATCGTCTATCACCTACCATTGTTGATTATTTTGAAAGTCGTTATTCAAAAGCCGAACGCGAATGCGTTCAATCAGTTGTAATTGATTTAAATGCTCAATATCAAAGTTTTATCTATCGCCTTTTCCCTAATGCCAATATCATTATTGATCGCTTCCACCTTGTACAATTAGCTGGTCGCGCTTTGGACAATTGTCGTATCTCTATCCTAAAGCAACTTGATAAACAGAGCCAAGAATATAAAATTATGAAGTCACATTGGAAGCTATTCCATAAAAAAGCTGAAGATCTTCACCCTGAAGAAGTAGTTTTTCTTCGCGGCGTTAAACAATATATGACTCGCCAAAATGCTGTTGATCTCATTACTAGTAAATTTTCCAAGTTCGCTGAAGTATACCAAACTTACCAAGATATCACGAAAGCCCTAAACGAGCGCAATAGTGAATTACTAGAGTCAACCATCTTAGACTACCAAAAAACCAATACAGAAATGGATACTGCTATTCAAACCCTTCGTCAAAACAGAAAATATGTCTTAAATAGCGCTAAATTTGAATACTCTAATGGTCCTTTAGAAGGCATCAATCGCAAAATCAAAACCCTAAAACGAACTTGTTATGGTTTTGCCAATCAAAAATTTTTCTTTTTAAGAATCGATTGTATTTTTTCGTAAAAAAATACCCCCTACATTTTCGTAGGAAGTATTTTTAGTCAACCATACCAGTTGACAGATATCCCACTTAGGACATTTTCCTACAAGGGGTCCCGAGCGCTTAGTGGGAATTTGTACCCCTTATCGATACAAATTCCCCGTAGGCGCTAGGGACCTCTTTAGCTTCTTGGAAGCTGTCAGTAGTATACCTAATAATTTATCTACATTCCCTTTAGTAACGTGTAACTTTCCAAATTTACAAAAGCGACTCATAGAATTATTTCCTCCCGTTAAATAATAGATAACTATTAAAAATAGACAATAC
>ERZ773213.185-NODE-185-length-39539-cov-3.642336_pt1 | contig 39539 bp, 36 predicted proteins | sample MGYA00580996_ERZ773213 | MGnify/ENA primary metagenome ERZ773213 (study PRJEB29015, sample SAMEA2738152) | human oral metagenome | biome: human oral; feature: human-associated habitat; material: saliva | place: China | collected 2197 ...
TGGGGTTCAAAAAACTTTTTTAAATCAAAATTTGGCACTAAAAAATTCAATATAGACACATATTTTAATATTTATAACTCATATTCATTGAGATTTTTTGAAAAATATTTTGATGCTGAAGATATAACAATTTCACAGGAAATAAATAAATTTGAAATAAAAAATTTATTGAATAAATCAAAAGAAAAAAATGCAAATGTTGATATGATAATTTATGGACATACAAGAGCAATGCTTACGGAATACTGTGCAATGGGTGTTTTGACAAAAGATTGTCACAAAGATAGGCGTTGTGCTGAATGTGCAAGAAGTGACTATATTTTAAAAGATATGGAGAATAGAGAGTTTAGATTATTTCAAGATATATTTTGTAGAACTGAAATAAGAAATCATATTACACTTGATTTAAGAGAAAATATAAATGAAATATTTGAGCTTGGAGTTGACAGAGTAAGACTTGATTTTACTTATGAAGATTCTGATATGGTCTATAGAATTTTAAAAGAATGTGTTGAATATTTAAAATATTCAAAAAAATTTAATTATAAAAATGTGTTTAAAGGGCATTATATAAATTCAGTTAATTAATTTTTGAAAAAATGAAAATAAAGATAAAAAAGTAGTATTTTTAAATTTTTTTAATACTACTTTTTTTGTTTAGTTAATAAATATATGGATCATTTCCAGAAAAAAAATTTTTAAAACATTGAAAAATAGATAATTTTTTGATAAAATTAATGTTGAGATGATAATCCTGTCTTTTTAATATTTGTTATATTGATAGGATATTCATAGTAAAAATAGGGAAGTGTATATGAAAAAAGGAGATATTATTGTTATCTTTACTTTAATTATTATTTTTTGCTTTTCATTTGTATATATAAATAAAAGTTTTATAACAACCGAAGATAAATATATAAGTGTTCAAGTAAATGGAGAAGAAATTAAGCAGATAACATTTGGAAAGGAAAAGAAAGTTTATCCTATAAGAACTTCTTTTGGACTTAATATTTTAGAAGTAGATAATGATGGAGTTAGAGTTATCGAAGCGAGTTGTCCCGATAAACTCGATGTTAAGTTTGGAAAAATAAATAAAGTTGGACAAGCAATTATTTGTATGCCAAATAGATTGGTGATACAAATAAAATCAAGACAAAATAATGATTTGGATGTGGTAAATTAATGAAAGCAAAAAAAGTTATTTTAATTTCATTATTTGTTTCAGTTGCTTTAATAGTATCATTATTAGAGTATTATATTCCAATACCTATTCCAAATGTAAGATTAGGGCTGTCAAATATAATAATTATAAATTCAATCTTACTTTTCGGTTTTAAAGAAACATTTTTTATTTCATTTCTTAAGGCGATTTTATTAGTAATAATATTAGGAAATCCTATAAGTTTTATATATAATTTTTCAGCGGGATTTACAAGCATTGTTACTATGTATATATTAAATAAGTTTTGTAGTAAGTATTTAAGTTTAATAGGAATAAGTGTTTTGGGATCTGTTTCTCATGTTATGGTTCAAATACTGGTTTCTATGGTTCTTTTAAATACAAGAACTTTGATTAATTTTATTCCTTTTTTAGGTATAATTGGAGTTTTTACCGGAATCTTGGTTGGTATTATTTCAAATTATATGTATAAAATTTTAAGAGGTAATTATGTCAAGTAATGATTATGAAAATTTTTTAAAAGAGTTAAAAATTTTTTTAAACGATGAAAAATTAAAAGAGAAAAAAATTTTTGAAAAAGAAATTAAAGAAGAAAATCTATCTTTTGGAGAAAAAATAATAAATGAAGTAAATAGCGTAAAAAATATTGAATATGAAGATATAGAAACTTTTACTGTTTCGATAAAAGAGCTTGAAGAAACTGATAAACCGAGAGAAAAACTTTATAAATTTGGATTAGAAAATTTAAGCGAATATGAACTTATAGCAATTTTAATTCGAAGTGGTTCAAAAAAAGAAGATGTTTTGACTCTTTCAAAAAAATTATGGAAATATATGAATAAGTTTCATAGAATTAGTGAGATTACAATTAATGATTTGATGAAAATTGATGGAATAGGTCTTTCAAAGGCTTGTTCTATAGTTTCAGCTTTAGAACTTTCAAAAAGATTGAATATGAGGGAATGTGTTGATAATTTTTCTATAGGTTCTCCTAAAAGCGTTGCTGATATTTTTATGAATATACTGAGAGATGAAATGAAAGAGCATTTTTATGTTCTTTTATTAGATACTAAGAATAAAATAATTTCTTGGGATGAAATATCAAAAGGAGATTTAAATTCTTCTATAGTTCATCCAAGAGAAGTTTTTAAATATGCCCTAAGATATAGTGCAAATAGTATTATTTGTTTGCATAATCACCCAAGTGGGGATCCTACTCCAAGTTCACAAGATATAGATATAACTAAAAGATTGGAAGAGGTTGGAGATTTAGTTGGAATAAGATTATTAGATCATATTATAATCGGATATAATAAATATGTTAGTTTAAAAGAAAAAGGATTAATGAGGTAAGAGAGGTAGAAAAATGGGTTTTTCGTGGATTTTAGGAGAAGATTTGACCTTAGATTTAGGTACGTCTAACACTCTAATATACTCAAAAAGAAAAGATGGTAAAATTATGGAACCTTCTGTTGTTGCAGTGGATTTAAATAATTATGAAATAGTTGCAGTTGGAGAAAAAGCAAAAAATATGGAAGGAAAAACTCCAGACAATATAATAACATTGGCACCCATAAAAGGTGGGAAGATAATAAATTTTGAAATTGCTCAAGTAATGCTAACAAATTTATTAAAAAAAGCAAAATCGAGTTTTTCAGTTTTTCATCCAAAGGTGCATATTGCGATATCAAGTGGTATTTCTGAAGTTGATAGAAGAGCTATCGAAGATTGTGTAATTTATTCCGGTGCTAGAAGCATTGAATTTATTCCAAGCGCAGTTGCGTCTGCAATTGGAATGGGACTTCCGGCTTTAGAACCGTCAGGAAGTATTGTGGCTAATATTGGAGGAGGAACTGTAGATGTTTCTTTAGTTAGTTTAGGTGGAGTTGTTGCGTCTAAATTTGTTGATATTGGTGGAGATTCAATAGATTATGACATCATAAATATCGTAAAAAATAAATATGATTTGATGATAGATAAAGAAACTGCGGAATTTATAAAGATTAATCTATCTTCATTTATAACTAGCAATATCACTAATAGTCTTTCAATATTCGGTAGAGATATAAACAGTGGTATGCCTAGAAATGCTACAATTTATGGGAAAGATATAACATCTTCGTTATTTCCGCTTTTTAATGCAGTTGCTGACGCAATAAAAGTTATTTTGGAAAAGACTCCTCCGTCAATGACAGGGAATGTTTTAAGAAATGGAATATTTCTAACAGGAGGTTGTTCTAAAATTAACGGTTGTGTTGAGTATTTACAAAACGAATTGAGAATAGCTATAAATATATCTGAAAATCCATTGACCTGTACTTGTGAAGGAGCAAGTATCTTGGTTAATAATATGAAAGCTAAAAATAATAGGAGAAAAAATAATGAATAGATTTAGAAATATTAAAGCACGTAAAAAGAAAATTTCTTTTTTTACAACAGTGATAATTTTAAGTTCTATAATTTTTTTCAGTAATAATTCTTCTATTATGAATATTGGAGAAAATGCGATAGGAACGGTTACTAGTTCAATTTCAAGAATAGTTTATTCTTCTATTGCAAGTTCAAAAGAGGTTTTTAAGAATATTTTTGGATCAAAAGCAATTAGAGAAGAAAATGAAAAACTAAAAATTGAAAACGCAGAACTTAAAGAAAAAAATATAAGTATGGAGAACATAATAGCTAAAGAAGAATTTTTAAAAAATGAATATAATTTGTATTTAAAAAATAAAGAAAATCTTTTAAGTGCTAATGTGATTGCTCTAGATAACAATAGTTTGTTTGTAAGGTTTAACATAAATAAAGGTAGTAAAGATGGTGTTAAAGTTGGAGATATTATTGTTCAAGGAACCGTTGGAGATAAGGAAAATACTTATATTAAGGCAGTTGTTGGAAAGGTAGTTGAAGTCGGATATAATTGGAGTAAAGTTTCCAGTTTAGTTGACTCTGCAAGTAATGTTTCATTTAATGTCGTTAGAACACAATCATATGGAGCTATAAATGGTCAAGAAAACAATCTTTTGTCTGGTTTTATGTATAAATCAGATACTGACGTTGTGGTTGGCGATAAATTAGTTACTTCAGGTAGAGGTGGAGTATTTCCAAGAAACTTATACATCGGAGAAGTTACAGAGGTAAAATCTTCAGAAAATAATTTAGAAAAAAAAGTTAGTGTAAAATCTCCTGTAGACTTTACGACTTTGTTTAGGGTGTTTGTATTAAAAGGAAATGGTGAAGACAATGAATAGATTAAAAGTTGTATTAATGTTTTTTGCAAGTATAATGATACAAACAGCGATATTACCTAATTTTAGTATATTTAACTCTAAAGCAAATATGAGTTTAGCAGTTGTTGTTGCAATTGCTATGAATTTCGGTTCTTATATTTCCGGATACTCCGGGATTGTACTTGGATTTTTTGAAGATATTTTATTTTCAAGAGTTATAGGGATAAGAGCGTTGATATATTATATGATAGGATTTATAGTTGGATATAATGAAGACTCCATAAACAAAGGAGACATACGTTCAGGCTCTATAATTACTGTTGTAGCAACTTTGTTTTATTGGGTTATGAATACAATAATTTATATGTTTTTGGAAAATTCATCATCAGCAAGGTTTATAAAATATTTAAAAGGTCCAATAATTATAGAGATGCTTTTAAATGTTTTATTGTACTTGATATGTAACTATGTTTTGAGAAAAGTGTTTAAAAAGAAAAAATTTAGATTTTAGTAGGTAAATTATATGAAGATTTTTGATAAGAATAAATTAGAAAAGATTAATGATAGACAATTGAGATATAAGATAGTTTATTCCATTTTATTTATTTTGATGATTGCACTTGTTGTAAAACTGTTTCATTTAACAATAATGAATGGTGATGACTATAGAGATAAAGCGGATAATAATAGACTTAAGGATGTAAAAATAACAGCTCCAAGAGGTAATATTTATGATAGAAATGGTAAATTATTAGCAGGAGTTAAGACTAGTCCGGCTGTTCAAATTTTGAAAGATGAATTTAATAGATTAAATAAAGATGAGAAAGTAAGTAAAATTGAAGAATTAACCAGAATACTTAATAAAGATGGTGCAAGTTGGGATACTGATGATTATTTTTTAGGAATTAATTATTTTGTGTATTCTTCTGATGTTGATTATTTTACTGAGTCAAAGTCTCCTAAAGAAAAAGTTTTGGATATAATTTTAGAAAATAAATTGGTAGAAGATATTTTAAAACTTAGAATTGAAAAAAATTCTTCATCAAAATTTTCGTACTATATTATAAAAAAGGTTATAAGAGATTTACAACTTAAAGGAATATATGTTCCAAGTGATTTTTTTGATGTAGATAATGGAGATATAAGTTTTTCTAAAGATAAAAAATATGAAGAATATGCAAAAGATAAAGATCTTTCTAAGGGAATTTATTCGCATGTTGCAGATTTAGTAAAGGATGATAAGTCAATAATAAGAAAAATATTGGATCAGCCTTTGGCAAGAAAATTAGTTTATGATGAATTAAAGAAAAAAAATCTTTTAAAAAATATTGAGCTAAGTCCATTGGTTGATTTGAATAGATATAATTTGTTACTAATAAAATCGGAATTAAATAAACAAAATTCAAAAGTAACTTTAGAAACCAGTGCAAAAGATGATTTCTATAATATGGTTAGAAAATTTACTATGGATAAATTATTGAGTTATGTAAAAGTTGATAAAAAAGGAAATAAAATAATTCCTGCAGAGATTTTATTAAAGAAATTAGAAGAAAAAAATATTGATACAAATGTTGAGTACACATTAGTCAAAGATGAAAAAGATAAAGAAAAAGTGCAATTTAATTATAAGGATAACGAAAAAAAAGATATCGAACCTTTGACTCACTTAATTTCTCTTGCAGAAGAAAATAATTTGCTTTATGATTTTGTTTTATCTGACGATATAAAAAACATTGCCCAAGAAGTAAATACTGAAAATAATATTATTTTAAAAATTTCTATAACAAATAAATCATTTGATTATGTATATAATATAAATCGAACAGAGATAAAGAATAGATATAAAGTAAAGGACGATTATACTGGTGAAAGTCTATTTTCCACATTAAAAAAGACTTATTCTATTGAAGATTTAGATAACTATACTGCATATAGTTATTTAGTTTTAAATAGAAAAGTTGAATTACAGGGAGATAAAGCATATATTCCTATTACTCTTACTTATGGAATTTCTGAGCCTTGTGTTTCTCATATAAAAGAAAAGTTTGAAAATAATAAGGGATTTACTGTTTCGATGGAACCAATAAGACATTATCCTAATGGGGAATTAGCTTCTCACATTTTAGGATATATTGGAAAAATTTCTCAACAGGATGAAATTGAAAAATATACTAAAGATAAGGGATATTCTTCGGATAGCTTTATTGGAAAAACAGGAGTTGAAGAAAGTCAGGAAGTTTCTTTAAAAGGACAAGATGGTTTTAAGAAAGTAATGGTTGATAATAGAGGAAATAGAACAGAAACAATTTCTGAAACGCAGGCTGTTCCTGGAAAAAATGTATATCTATCAATAGATTCAGACTTACAAAAAGTAGCAGAAGAGTCTTTAAAACGTACTTTGGAATCTATTAGAAATGGAAGCGAGTATAAAAGTAAGTGGGGAAGTTATAAGCCTAACGAAAGTCACAAAAATGCAACAAGTGGAGCAGTTGTTGTGCTTGATGTTAAAACGGGAAAAGTTTTAGCACTTGCAAGTTATCCTTCTTATGATCCAAATCTTTTTGTAACAGGGATTTCAAATAGTGATTGGATAAGTTTATTTCCGGAAGATGCAAGAGATTTTCTTGCTCCTAGACCTTTATATAATATTGCAACACAAAGTATTTCACAACCGGGTTCTACATTTAAACTTGCAAGCGCATTAGCGGCTCTTGAAAAAGGATTAAATCCTAATGAAAATATTAATTGTCAGGGTGTAATGGATGTTGGAGATACTAAATTCGGCTGTTGGATATGGAATCAATATAAAAGAACACATGGAAATGAAAATTTAAGAACTGCTTTAAGAGATAGCTGTAATTACTACTTCTATGCTTTGGCATTGGGAGAAAATCCTAAATCAAATAAAAAAACAGGGACTAAAATTACAATTGAAGATTTGTCTAAAACTGTAAAAGAATTGGGACTTGGAGAAAGAACAGGTATTGAGATAAATATACCAAAAGAAAGTAAAGGAGTTGTTCCTGATTCAAATACTAAAAAATCTTTAACTAAAGCTATGTTAAAGCAAAAATTGGAAAAAGAAATTGATAAATATATCTTAGATGATAAAAATAAAGAAGATTATGACTTTAATAAAATAATTGATACTATTGTAAACTGGGCTGATGAAGAAACAGTTCCTTCGAGAACAGAAGTAATTAAAAGACTGGAAAAATTGGAACTAAAGGCTGAAGAAACAGTCGGAAATTCAAAAGTTACTTTAGCAGATATGATAAAATTTGATTATTTAAATCAAGCTTCTTGGTCTAATGCAGACTCATTAAATACTGTAATTGGACAAGGACAAAATGCTTATACACCTATACAAATGGCAAGATATATGGCTATGATTGCAAATGGTGGACAAAAGTTAAAAACGTCTGTTATTGAAAAAATAGTAAGTCATGATAATAAGACAGTGTCATTTCAAAATAATCCTGAAACTGAAAAATCAACTTTTAATCCTAAAAATTTAAAATATATTTTAGAAGGAATGAATATGGCATCTAAAACTTCTGAAAATTCTAAAATTTTTAAAAATTTACCGATAGAAATTGGTACAAAAACAGGTACAGCACAAAAAAGTGGAATCAATCCTGTTACTGGACAAGCATATGATAATTATGCTTGGAATGTTTCTTTTGCACCTTATAATAAGCCGGAAATTGCTATTGCTACTGTAATATTTCAAGGTGGAGCTGGTGCATATTGTGGACCAATTGTCAGAGATATCATTGGACAATATTTAGATAATAAATCTGAATCCGGAGAAAAAATTCAATCTGATAAACAAAATGACAATAATTCAGAAAATGGTGAAAATTTAATTGGAGATTAGTATAAAAAGTATTGAAATTTTAGTTATTTTGATATATAATGTACTAGACTAAATAATTTAGGAGGTTTTATATGAAATTCAAAAAGACTTTCGCAGCACTTTTAGTTGGTGCTATGATTCTAACAGGTTGTTCTTCTAAACCTGATGAAAAAAAAGAAACAAAAACAGAAGAAAAAAAAGAAAATACTAAAAAGCCAATCAAATATGCAATGGTAACTGATACTGGTGGTGTTAATGACCAATCATTTAACCAATCTGCTTATGAAGGCTTAAAAGAATTACAAAAAGAAGGAATAATTGAAAAACCTACTTATGTTGAAAGCAAACAAGCTTCTGATTACAAGACAAATCTAGAAACTTTACTTGATGGTAAAAATGATTTAATCGCTGGAATTGGTTTTGCATTAGCAAAAGATATTGAAGCTGCAGCAAAAGCTAATCCTGATCAAAAGTATGTAATTATTGATTCCTCTTTTGAAAACACTCCAAAAAATCTTATCGGAACAATTTTTGCAGATAATGAAAATTCATTTTTAGTAGGATATTTGGCAGGAACATTAACTACTTCAAATAAAGTTGGTTTCGTTGGTGGTATTACATCTCCATTAATCAAAAAATTTGAAGCAGGTTTTAGAGCTGGCGTTGAACAAGCAGCAAAAGACAATAATAAAAAAGTAGAAGTTGTTGCTCAATATGCTGAAAGTTTTGGAGACGCTACTAAAGGTAAAGCTATTGCAAATAGTATGTACTCATCAGGAGTTGATATGATTTTCCATGCATCAGGTGGTACAGGTAATGGTGTTATCGAATCAGCAAAAGAAAATAAAAAATTTGTATTCGGTGTAGATAGAGATCAATCTTACTTAGCACCTGAATATGTTATAGCTTCTACAATCAAAAAAGTAAATGAAGCTATTAAGAGCGTTGGTAAAGACTTATACGAAGGAAAATTTAGAGGTGGAGAAACTATTGAATTTTCACTTAAAACAAACGGTGTTGATGTTGCATACGGAAAAGAAGATCAATTAAAGATTAAAATTCCTAATGAATTAAAACAAAAAATTGAAGAATTAAAGAAGAGCATTGCAGACGGTAAAATTACAGTGCCAACAGAAGTGAAATAAATTATTTAACAAAAGGAAGCGAAAGCTTCCTTTTTCAGTTAAAATAACTTTATCGATATTTACCTTTTCTTGCTAATATTATATAATATTATTGTTAAATATAATTAAGGAGATTATCAAATGAAAAATGAATTAATTCTTGTCGTTGATTTTGGAGGGCAATATAATCAATTAATTGCTAGAAGAGTAAGAGATCTTAATGTGTATTGTGAAGTTGTTCCTTATAATAAAGCAGTTAATGAAATAAAGAGAAAAAAACCTATCGGCATAATTTTTACAGGTGGTCCAAATAGTGTTTATGACGAAAAAGCGCCAAAAATTGAAAAAGAAATTTTTGAATTTAATATACCAATTTTGGGATTATGTTATGGAATGCAATTAATATCTCAAACATTTGGTGGAGTTGTTGAAAAAGCTGACAAAAAGGAATTTGGAAAAACTTTGTGCATCAAAGATAAAAATTCAAAACTTATTTCAAATATGAAATTTGAAACAACTGTTTGGATGAGTCATCAAGATCAAGTTGTAAAACTTCCCGAAGGATTTGACTGTATTCAACATACTGATACATGTCCTTATGCTGGAATAGAAAATGAAGAAAAGAAAATTTATGCAGTTCAATATCATCCAGAAGTTAATCACTCAGAAGAAGGAAAAGAATTAATAAAATCATTCCTTTACGATATTTGTAATGCAAGTGGTGATTGGACAATGCAAAACTTTATGAATGAACAAATACAAAAAATAAAACAAACTGTAGGAGATAAAAAAGTTTTATTAGCTCTTTCAGGAGGAGTTGACTCTTCTGTTTGTGCATCTTTACTTTCAAAAGCTATTGGAAGCCAATTAACTTGTGTATTTGTTGATACAGGACTTATGAGAAAAAATGAAGGTGATGAAGTAGAAGAAGCCTTTAAAAATGATGAATTAAATTTTGTAAGAGTAAATGCAAAAGACAGATTTTTAGAAAAACTAAAAGGAGTAACAGATCCTGAACAAAAAAGAAAAATAATTGGTGAAGAATTTATTAGGGTTTTCGAAGATGAAGCTAAAAAAATTGGTCAGGTAGATTACTTAGCACAGGGAACAATATATCCGGATGTTATTGAGTCAGGTCTTGGAAATGCAAAAGTTATAAAATCACATCACAATGTAGGAGGACTTCCTGATGTTGTAGATTTTAGAGATTTAATAGAACCTTTAAGAGACTTATTCAAAGATGAAGTAAGAAGATTAGGTTTAGAACTTAAAATGCCTGAATATTTAGTTTTCAGACAACCATTCCCAGGACCAGGTTTGGGAATAAGAGTAATGGGTGAGGTTACTGAAGAAAAATTAGAAATACTAAGAAATGCAGATGCAATATTTAGAGAAGAAATAACAAAAGCAGGAGAAGATAAAAATATAAGTCAATATTTTGCAGTTATTACAAATAACAAAACAGTTGGAGTAATGGGGGACTTTAGAACATATGATTACACTCTAGCCCTAAGAGGAGTTACAACAACAGACTTTATGACAGCTGATTGGGCAAGAATTCCATACGAAGTATTAGACAGAGTTTCCGTAAGAATAGTAAACGAAGTAGAAAATATCAACAGAATTGTCTATGACATAACAAGCAAACCACCAGCAACAATTGAGTGGGAATGATTAAAAACAGGTTCTAAAGCCTTATAAATAACCGTTTTGTGAGTGTTGTGCTTGCAAAATGCTTGCAGATTTATTGTTTCATATAAAAAACGCTAATCAGTATATATGGCTGATTAGCGTTTTACTTTTATTCTAAAAATTTTTCTTCTATTTCGTAATCGTATAATTTGATTAGTTCGTTTAATGTGATTTTTTTGGAATTCAGTTCATATGATAAAATTTTATTATTCATTATATATAGATTAATTTTTTTTGATTTAATATAATCGCAGAACTTATAGAATAAATCTCTATTCTTTTCTTTTTCCCATTTATTTATAAAATTTCTTCCCAAATAAATAGCTGTTGGAGTTGGTATATTAATTAGCGGAATTCTTTCAGGAAATTTTTTTGGCGTTATCATATAGAATAAGTATCTCCATTCTTTTTCATAACTCCATATTTTGTATTTTGTAATTGCGGAAAGCAGGATAGAGTTCATTAATTCACTTTCACTTTTTTCTACTTTTAAAAAAGACATATCTATAGGATTGTCCAAATATAAAATAGGAAAAATAGTCTTTTGATAATGAGGATCATGGCTAAAATCATATTCTATACAGATGCCTCTGTTCATATCTGCATAATGACTCCACATAAGGATTGAATTGTTTGACTCAGATAATGAAACTATTCTAAATGGTTCGGTCATATATCTCATATAAAATCGGTCAGACTTTTTTGTGTTATTTTCAATATGAATTATATTCTCTTCCGCCATTTCAATCGGATCTAATCCTAATTTTTTTGACATTTGATTAAGCTCATCAAATCTTTTTCTCACAAATTGAGAAGAGTTTCTATGAATCGTTGCATCATATAAATCATTAAAAACTTCTGGTGAATTACCAGTTAGTTCATTGCTTAATAGATTGTATAGGCTATATTCATTTAAAGAACAGTATCTATACAGTTTTGCTGGGATTCTTTGATTGATTTTTTTCAGTTCTTGTTTTGGAATTTCAAATCTCATTGTAAATTTCTGTAATTCATTTTTTGTGTTATCTCTAAGCATATAACTAAGCATAATTTTACCCCTTTTTTGATTTGTCATTTTATAATAAATTCTTCTCTTTCAAATACTCAATTCTCTTTTTCAGAATCTCATCTCTTGAAAGTTCTTCAAATTCTTTCTGTGTTAGTGGTAAAGAATAATACTCTACAGATTTATTTTTCATAGAATCAAATTGCTCTTTTGTAATAGAGTAAGATTCCAAGTCGAACAGATTATCCGATAGTTCCTTTAAGATGTTACATACATCGGCATTAAACGGATGCTCTTTATCATTACCATAGAACACAAGCTTAACATTCCATTTATTTTCATCGGTTTCAATGTCATTATTGGGGAATTTATCTTCCACAATTATTTCAAATCCGATTTCTTTTTTCATTGCCAGTTCATACATAAATAATACAAAATCTCTCATGCTTGAAAGACCGAAAGTATAGTCACTTCTTCCGGCAAGCCAATCTAAAGATACATTGCATTTATCGGCAATATCTATAAGCACATCTATTGTAGGATTGTTTTTACCGTTTTCGTATGCAGACATAGACGGTTGAGGGATTCCTAAAAACTCAGCAAATTCTTTTTGTGTTTTTTTATTTATAGAACGAAGACATTTCAATCGTTCCGATACAGTTTTATTATTCATATTACAATCTCCTATATTTATTGTATATTATTATATCAAATCGTATACTAAAAATAAAGAGAAATTCTGATAAAAATTAGAAATAACTATTGACATCTGCTATATAAATTATTATATTAATATATATCGTAAATCTAAATAAACGAGAAGGGAGGGAAAATATGAGAAAGATGTATGTTGATGCTGAAGAAGTCAGCAAAGATTGGGGAGTTTCCAAACCCAAAGCATACAAAATGATAAAAGAATTAAATGAGAGAATGCTAAAAGACAATCCGAACCTGATAGTGATTGCAGCTAAGGTTAATCGAAAATTTTATGAAGAAAACTGTTATGGACAAATGAAAGAAGTATAGGAGGTGATGATGTGTCAGCCAGCAAGGATTAAGAAAGAGGTACCTGGAAAATATATTTAAGGTATGTTGATTGGCAAGGGATGAAGCAGATTCATACAAAGCGTGGTTTTGCCACAAAAAGAGAGGCTTTGGAGTATGAACGGGAGTTTTTGGCAAATAAGTCGAGAGATTTGAATATGCTTTTTGAGTCATTTGTTGAAATCTATTTGAATGATTTAAGACCGAGAATTAAATACAACACCTACTTAACAAAGGTGCATATTATAGAAACGAAAATAATACCTTACTTTGCCAAAAAATCTATAGCTGAAATAACGGCTCCGGATATTTTACAGTGGCAAAATGAGTTGCTCAAAAAGTCGGATAGTGAAGGGAAACAATATTCTCAAACTTACTTAAGAACAATTCAGAATCAACTAAACGCAATTCTTAATCATGCCAATAAGTATTATGGCTTAACAAGTAATCCTGCTCATAAAACTACTAAGATGTGAAGATCCAAAGAGATTTACCAGAGCAAAGAACATTGGAGAGAATTATACTGAAGAAAAAATAAAAGATAGAATCATAAATAAAGAAAAAGAAATTGGGAATATCATTGATATTAACAAAAACGAAAAATCAAAGTCAAGCAAAGATTATGAGTATTCTCAGACTTTGCAAGCTAAGCAATAGGTGATAATCAAGAAACACAATTCATTATCGGTGCAGCATAAGGAATTTGAACACTTGAAAGTTAATATGGATTATAATCTTGGTAATGAGAGAAGCCCAAATAAAAAATCTAAAAAAAGTATCGTCAAGCTAATCAATGATATAAGAGAAATTGAGAATTCTGGGTGCAGCAGAATAAATAGAAATATGGATATTGACAACTCAAATTTAAATTTTGATTAAAACTAAAAATGTATTGAAGATAATATTGATTTGTGTTATAATTTATATCAAAAAGGAGGTTTAATATGTTAGCATATTTAGAATTAAAAAATTTTAAGTCATTAACTGATACAAAAATAGATTTAAGAGGAGAGAATAGGAAACCAAAAAAAGTGATATTTATATATGGTGAAAATGGGGCAGGTAAGACAAATTTAATCTCTTCAATATTGTTTTTAGAAAAAAGTTTACTAACACTATCTAATAATAGTAAGTTACAAAAAATTTATGATAAAGAGATTTCCGAGGTTTTATCTGATGTTAAAAATGATGAATTAAAAAAACAAATTTTAGATCATATTATTAAAGATTCTTTTTTTAATTTGGAAAGTTTAATAAGAGAAAATAAAACCATAAATTGTGAAGACAACATGGAAATTAAGATAGGCTTTAATATAAATGGGTTTGAGGGTTCGTATGAGTTGAAATTTGATAATGAGTCCGTTATTTTCGAAGAATTAAAATATTTAGTAAATGAAAGGGTTGGTAGGCTATTCACAATAGATAAGGATAATATAATTATTAGTCCTTCAATGATATTAACATCATCCTATAAAAAAGAATTAAAAGAAAATATTGAAAAATATTGGGGTAAAAATACATTCATGAGTATTCTTTTTAATGAAATTCAGATTAAAAATGAGGATTTTATTAAAAACTCTTTAAGCCAAACTATTCTAGATGTTTTTAATTGGTTAAGAAAGATTTCCTTACAATGCAAAAATGCAAATTCAAGCATAGGAATGATGGCCATGCCTATAAAATTTTTACCAAATCTTGAACAAGGTAAAGTGACTGATAAAAATAATAAAGAACTGTTATCAATGGAAAAATTTTTAAATGGAGTTTTTACACAGTTATATTCTGATATAAAAAAAGTTTTTTATATTTTCACACCTATTGAAAATAAATATAAATACGAACTATATTTTTCAAAACTTATAGATAATAAGGTAAAAGAAATTCCTTTTGAGCTTGAATCTACAGGAACTCAACAACTGTTAGAAATTATAAAGTTTATTTTCTTATCTATATTAGGCAATATTGTTATTGTAGATGAAATGGAGAATGGAATTCATGATTTACTTATATATGAAGTGATATCTTCTTTGTTGGATTCTTTTAATTATATTGAAAATGCACAATTTATAGCGACAACACACAGTACGTATTTGATGGAAATGTTACCACATGAAAGCATCTATATTTTAGTGAGCGATGTTTTTGGTAGAAAAAATATTTTGTCAATTGATAATTTCAATTTTAGAACTCAAAAAAATAATAATATCCGATTAAAATACCTTAGAGGAGATTATTCTGGAATACCAAATAGTGGATATTTAGATTTTAATGATCTTGTTGATCAGGTTAGAGAAGATTTGAAATAGATTGTAGGTGATTAGTTATGAGAATAAAACCTACAAAATTAAGTGTTATGTCAATTGTTCATGGAAAGTCTGAATTATTAATATGTAATTCTGTAAAATCAAACCTTAGAATCAAACATGAAATACATTCTAAAGATAAAGGAAGAAATAGTATACAAGTAAATAGTGTTATGAATGAACTCAATTCTGCAAAATTTTGTATGCCTTTAAAAAAATTTTCTGAAGAATATGGTATAGAATATGATTATAGGAATAAAAAATTAGTTGATTTTAAGATTTTTATAATTATGGATTTAGATGATTGTACTCCAGAAAAAGCCAAGCAGTTTAAAGACAAGTCTATGTTTAATGGACACCACTTATATAATTATATTGTACCTATCTATAATGACCCTAATTTAGAGAAAACTATGCAAGATTTAGGCATTAAAATAGATACAAAAGAAAAAATAAAAGGATATATTAAAATTTTTCCAACTAATAGAGGAGATTTAGATATTTATATGGCAGAAGAATTCGCAGCTAAATTAAAAAGATGTAAAAATTCTAATTTACATTTGTATTTTGAATATTGTGTATCAATAGCAAAAAAAAATACTATGTGCTTGCAATATGCTTGCAAAAAATCAGATAAACAGAAATAAAATGGATAATTAGTCTAAATCTGATAATAAAAATCTTGATTTTATGCCATTTATACAAAATAATTTTAATGGAAATATCAAGTGGGAGTAATATCAAAAATTAAATATTTTGAGGAAAAAATGGATATACTTTTGTTGCATTTATGGATAATATTGTTTCGGAAGCTGGATTAAGAACTATGCTTCGATATGTTTTGATTGTAGGATTTACTTCAATTATAGGAATGTTTTTATTATCATTACCATTGTCAAAACGTATTATAAAACCACTTGAAGAAAATAATCGTAAACAGAAACAATTTATATCCGATGCTAGTCATGAATTAAAAACCCCGGTTGCAATTATAGGTACAAATACAGAATTACTTTCTCGAGAAATCGGTAATAATGAGTGGCTTGAAAATATTAAATATGAAAATGAGCGAATGGGTGTTCTTATAAAACAACTTCTTGATTTATCACACGCAGAAGATGTGATTGTTTCTATGGAAAATATAAATTTATCTAGGATTGTTTTAGGAGAAATATTATCCTTTGAAAGTTTTGCTTTTGAGAAAGGAAAAGAATTTATAATAGATATTGATGAAGATGTATATTTAATTGGAAATCAAATACAACTTAAACAGCTCGTATCTATCCTATTAGATAATGCTATTAGGCATTCATCAGGAAAAAATATTAATATAAATTTAAAAAGAAAAAATAATAGTGTTGATTTAAATATTATCAACGATTGTAATGAAATTCCACAAGAAAAACTTAATCATATCTTTGATCGATTTTATAGAGTTGATGAAGTTAGAAATAGTGAAGATTTACATTATGGGATAGGTCTTTCTATCGCAAAAGCTATTGTCGAAAAACATGATGGAAATATAGAGGTTTTAACAAAAAATGGAAAATTTAAACTTATTATAAATTTTTTATAAATAATTAAAAATTTCAATCTTATTTCAATAGAACTGCTTTATAATAAACTCATAAAAAATAAGGAGGTAAATATTATGAAAAAGTTTAGAAATAAGAAATTAATAAGTTTGCTTGCAATTTTATTAGCAACAGCTTGTGGCTTTGGATTATACGCCTATAATATAAAAACATCAACAAACAACACTCAAGAGGCAGTAAAAAATGAAAATGGTACTCCACCTGATGGTGGTGGAGGTCCAGGAGGCGGTCCTCCAGGACAAAGTAGTTCAGATATTACTTATACTGGAGCAGTAGAGATTTTTTCTAGTGAAACTCAAACAGATAAAACTTACTCTAGTACAAGTAGTGATGAGAATGCTTTACTTATAAAAACATCAGAAGAAGTTACAATCAATAATCCAACAGTTACAAAATCTGGAGATTCTGATGGTGGAGATAATAGTAATTTCTATGGATTGAATGCAGGTATTTTAGTTAAAGATGGGTCTAAGACAACTATAACAGGTGGTACTATTAATACTAGTGCAAATGGTGCTAACGGAGTTTTCAGTTATGGAGGAAATGGTGGAAATAATGGTGCTGAAGGTGATGGAACTACAGTAACTATTCGTGATACCAAGATAGTAACAACTGGTGGAGGATCCGGTGGTATTATGACTACGGGTGGTGGTACAACTTATGCTTATGACTTAGATATTACTACTAGTGGTCAATCGTCAGCTGCAATAAGAACTGACAGAGGTGGTGGAACAGTAGTTGTTGATGGAGGAACATACACTTCTAATGGTTTAGGTTCTCCTGCAATTTATTCAACAGCTGATATTACAGTATCAAATTCAACTTTAACTTCAAATCTTTCAGAAGGAGTTTGTATTGAAGGATTAAATTCAATTACTTTGAATAATTCTAATTTAACTGCGAATAACACTAAAAGAAATGGAAATGCAAAGTTTTTAGATAGTATAATGATTTACCAATCAATGTCTGGTGATGCTGCAAGTGGTACAAGCCAATTTACGATGAATGGTGGAAGTCTAACTAGTAAAAGTGGACATGTATTTCATGTAACTAATACTAATTCAATTATTACATTAAAAGATGTAAAAATTGATAATCAAGATTCAGAAAATATTTTGTTATCTGTATGTGCTGATGGTTGGAGTGGTGGAAGCAATATTGCAACATTAAAAGCATCTTCACAAAAACTTACAGGAGCAATTAAGGTTGGTAGCGATTCAAGTCTTACATTAGAAATATCTGATAATTCTACTTTTAATGGCTATATAGATGGAAAAATAACAAATGCAGAAGGTAGTTCTGTATCAACAGATGTAGGAAAAGTATCTGTAACACTTGATAGTTCTAGTACATGGACATTAACTGGAGATAGTTATGTTACAGAATTTAATGGAAATCCTGAAAATGTAATAAGTAATGGATATACTTTATATGTTAATGGAGTTGCATTAACAGGTGTTAAATAAAATACTAGTTTAGTAACTAAGGTTAGGGAGTAAAGTTTAATAGTACTCCTTAACTTTTTTATTGCATTTTTTAATTTTTACTTTCTAATCTTAGTTACTAAACTCAAAAAAGCAAGAGAATCACCATTAAGACTAAAGATAGACAAACCATTTTTTTACATATCTATGACATAAATTCTCAAATTTTTTAGTGATACATCTACAACAAAAATAGTCTTAATATTTTAAAAATTTTAGTAAAATAAGTTGAAATTTAGAGGTAGCTATGATAACATATAAATCAGGATGGATTTAAAATATCTGTCCTAAAAAATATTTATAAGTAATATATTTTATATACATTAAGAGAATCTATACACAAAATTATTCACACATTCTTAGGAGAATGAGCAGTATGATGCTTTATTGATTTTGTTAAAATTATAGTTTAATTTTTTACATATTTTTTTGATGTTATTTATTAGCTTAATTTTAACATTATATAGTAATTCTTTAATTTTAAAAGATGACAAGAGTTGTTCTAAAAGCATACTTTACCATTCTTTTTAATAATAAGTTTAAAATATAACAAGGAGGATATTATGAAAGAATTCTGGTCTTATGATTTAGATGATATATTAAAACGTTTAAAAACTAATAAATCTGGATTATCAAGTAAAGAAGCAGAAGAAAGAATTGATAAATATGGACAAAACATTTTTGATGAAAAGAAATCATCTTCAAAATTAGGTATATTCATAAATCAATTCAAAAGTCCTATAATTATGATATTAATTTTTGCAGCAATATTATCTATGTTTTTAAAAGATTATTCTGATGGTATTATCATACTAATCATTATCATGATTTCTACATTTTTAAGTTATAGTCATGAAAGTAAAGCTAATAACGCAGTAAAAAAACTTCTTTCTTCTGTAAGCGTAAAATCTTCTGTTTTAAGAGATGGGAATTTTGAAGAAATAGACAATGCAATGTTGACAATAGGGGATATAATAAATATAAAAACTGGTGATATGATTCCAGCTGACTGTCTACTTATAGAAGAAAATTCACTTTCAATGGATGAATCAAGTTTAACTGGCGAAACTTTTCCCGTTGAAAAAATTATACAAAAGTTACCTTTCAATACGGGACTTTCTGATAGGAAAAATTCACTTTGGATGGGGACTCATGTCATAAGCGGATCAGGTATGGCAGTAATAGTAAATCTAGCTAAAGATTCAGAGTTTGGAAAAATTACTTTATCTTTGAATAAAAAAGATTCTGATACAGACTTTGAAAAAGGCATAAGAGATTTTGGTAACCTGATACTTCATGTTACAACTTTATTAATTGGTATTATATTCTTATTTAATATAATTCTGAATAAATCTTTTTTAGAATCTTTTATGTTTGCATTAGCTCTTTCAGTAGGATTAACTCCTCAAATGCTACCTGCTATTATAAGCGTAAACTTATCACAAGGTGCCAAGAGAATGTCAGAACAAGGTGTTATAGTAAAGAAATTAAATGCCATTGAAAACTTCGGTTCAATGACTGTAATGTGTTCTGATAAAACAGGAACTATCACTCAAGGAAGAGTAAAGCTTGATTCTGCTTTAGATTGTAATGGTGAAAAATCAGATAATGTGAGTAAATTAGCATCCATAAATTCATATTTTCAAGAAGGATATACGAATCCTATTGACCAATCTATTTTAGAAGCAAATAAAAATGATTTTTCTAAATATGAAAAAATATTTGAAATACCTTACTCTTTTGAAAGTAAGCTTTTAAGTATAGTTGTAAAAACTGACTTAGATTTTGATGGTAGAAATATAATGGTTACAAAAGGAGCATTAACAAGCATACTGAATATATGCAAAACTTATGAAAAATCAGATAAGAGTAGTGGAGATATTGAAGAAGTTAGAACACATATATTAGATTTATTTGATAAATATTCAAGTCAAGGTTATAGAATTTTAGGACTTGCCTATAAATTTATAGAAGATGATATAGAAACTAAAAATCAAAGAGCTGAAGATATGGTATTTGTAGGTCTATTACTATTTATGGATCCATTAAAAGACGATATAAAAGATGTTGTTGCCGAAATGAATAGATTGGGAGTTTCTCTAAAAATGATTACAGGAGATAACAGTCTTATAGCTAAAAATATAGGTAGTCAAATTGGACTTAATCCTGAAAAGATTTTATTAGGAGAAGAACTGGATTCATATTCTATAAGTCAGCTTAACAAGAAAGTTTTAAATATAGATATTTTTGCTGAAATAAGTCCTAATCAAAAAGAAAAAATAATTATGGCATATAAACAGGCAGGAGAAATAGTAGGATATATGGGAGATGGTATTAATGATTCTCCTGCCATAAAGCAAGCAGACGTTGGAGTATCTGTAAATACTGCTGCTGATACAGCTAAAGATGCAGCTTCTATAGTACTATTACATAATAGTTTAAATGTGTTGGTATCAGGTATAAGCGAGGGTAGAAGGACATTTATTAATACTTTAAAATATATATTTGTAGCCACAAGTGCAAATTTTGGCAATATGTTTTCAATGGCAGGAGCAAGTTTATTTTTGAGTTTTTTACCTTTATTGCCTAAGCAAATTCTTTTGACAAATCTATTAACAGATTTTCCTTCACTACAAATTGCTTCAGACTCTGTTGATGAAGATTGGTTAAAGAGTCCTGTTAAATGGGATACGAAGTTTATAAAGAAGTTTATGATTTTATTTGGGATTATTTCTTCAGTGTTTGACTATATAACTTTTGCATTATTACTCTTTATTTTTAAAGCCGATGAAAGATTATTTCATACTGGATGGTTATTAGAATCCATTATTTCTGCTATGGTTGTAATGCTTATTGTTAGAACAGCAAGACCGGTTTTTGCTAGTAAGCCAAGCAACAAATTGTTGGTTGCTATAAGTGGGGTAGCTGTAGTTTTATTTTTGATTATATATAGCCCAATAAGTTCATATTTAGGATTAATAGCTTTGCCTATCAAGATATTGATATCTTTACTTGGCGTTTCATTACTATACGCATTAACAGCTGAGATATTAAAAAAATTTTTCTATAAACATAATTCGTTTTCTAGAAAACAAAGTATTAAAAAATAATAATATTGTGACTGAAAATAGTTATGTTTTTTATGAAACAAAAGTATTAACTGTTATTAAGTAAATATTTTATATTTTAGATTATGATTGAAATAATGGAAAAGAAATTTTCCATTATTTTTTTATATAATTGCAGATTAAACTTATAAATTATTTTGCTAAATTTAATTTTGTGATATACTATCATTAGTTAATTAATTAGAAGAAAGAAAATTAGTAGTTAAAAAATTTAAGGAAGATGTAATAATGAAAAGTAAATATATAAAGTCAAATATTTTTCCTATTTTTATAGAAATTTTATTTGTATTATCGTGTTTTATTGTAGAGAAACAATTTTATATTTATACAAATTTTTGTTTTTATTTATTATTAGGTATCTATTTCTATATGAGAAAAGATTTCTCTATAAAAGAATGGTATAATGCTATAAAAAGTGGGAAAAAATTTTTTGTACAAGTAATTTTAACAGTAGTATTTCTTTCTGTTGCATTTTACTTTACTATTATTTTAGAAAATATATTTCCTAATTTTAATAAGGAAATAATTTTATTGAGAGCTGATAATTGGATAAAATTAGTTTTATTAATTTTATCAACAATAATTTTTCCACCGATTGTTGAGGAAACATTTTTCAGAAAAAATTTAATTTCTTTTAAGAATAATAAGATATTGGTATTTACTACTTTGTTATCAATGTTTTTATATGCTTTAGAACATTCCTTAACATTGTGGGGAATATTCTTATGTATGATATGGACTTTGCCATTTAGTATTTCATATATAAAAACGAAAAATATTTATGTTCCAATGACCGCACATTTTATATGTAATTTAATAATGAATGGTATTACAGTTTTTGAGGTATGTAAATTTCTTTTTAATTAAAAATTTTGTTATTTTGTTAAGGTTTGCATTTTTATTAAAAAGGTGTATAATAAATCTATAAAATATATTAAGGAGTGTGTTATGGAATTTAAAGAAAAATTAGAGAAATATTCTGAAACTATCATTAAGATAGGAGCCAATGTTCAAAAAGGTCAAATGGTAATTATAAGGGCGAATATTGAAGCAAAAGATTTCGTTCGCTCTTTAACAGAAGAAGCGTATAAAGCCGGTGCAGGAGATGTTGATGTTATTTGGAGAGATGACATTGTAACAAGACGTAAGTTTGAATATGCAAGCATCGAAACTTTATCAGAAGTTAAAAAATGGACTGTAGATCAATATACTGATTATATTGATAGTAATGCAGTGTTTATTTCTGTTGTTGGAAATGATCCAAATAATTTAGACGGATTGGATATTGAAAAAATTAAAGCAAGTAGTATAGCAAATTCTAAAGCTATGAAATATTTTTCAACATCTCTTATGTCAGATAAAAATTCTTGGTGTGTTGTAGGAGCACCTACTCCAGCTTGGGCAAAAGTTGTTTTTCCTGAACTTACTGAAAAAGAGGCTGTAGAAAAACTTTGGGAACTAATATTTTATACAACTAGAATAGGAGAAGGAGATTCTATCAAGGGTTGGAAAGAACATATTAATGAATTGAGTAGAAGAGCTAAATATTTGAATGAAAAGCAATTCAAATATTTAAAATATTCCAGTAAAAAAGGCACTAATTTAACTATTGAATTACCAAAAAATCATGTTTGGAATGCAGCAGGTAGTGGATTTAATTCTAAAGGAATTAGTTTTACTGCAAATATGCCTACAGAAGAAGTATTTACTCTTCCACATAAAGATGGAATAAACGGTGTTGTTTATAGTACAAAAGCTTTAAATTATAATGGAAATATAATTGATAAATTTAAGTTAGAATTTAAAAATGGAAAAGTTGTTAGTTATGAAGCAAAAAAAGGTTATGAAGTTTTAAAATCTCTATTAGAAACTGATGAGGGTGCTTTATCTTTAGGAGAAGTTGCCTTAGTACCTTTTGATTCTCCAATTTCAAATACAAATACAATGTTCTTTGAAACTCTTTATGATGAAAATGCATCTTGCCATTTAGCTTTAGGTAGAGCTTATCCAACTTGTTTAAAGGATGGAGAAAAGATGACAGAAGAAGAACTTAAAGAAAGAGGAGCTAATGATAGTTTGGTTCACGTTGATTTTATGGTTGGAGATGAAACGTTAAATATAGTTGGAATAACTGAATCTGGAGAAGAAGTTCCTGTATTTACTAACGGAAATTGGTCAAATTAAAATTAATTGCAGGAATTTTCCTGCAATTTTTTTACCAATTTTTGAGATTGTGAGGTTGTATAAATGTGATGTAATTAACTTTTTGATTAGATTAGTTTATTGTAAAAGTTATTTAATAATTAATTATTTATTTATTTATTTTTAGGAGGATTTAAAATGAAAAAATTGAAGAAAAAAGCATTTACACTCATTGAACTTTTAGTTGTCATAGCGATACTTGCAATTTTGATTTTGATAGCAGTTCCTAGATATAACAATTCAAGAGTTAAAGCTGATAAAACTGCTCATTCTGCAAATGTTAAGGTTTTAGAAGTGGCAGGACTTAGATATTTATCAGAAGAAAAAGTTGAATCTGATAAAGATATAACTGAGGAATTGGTAAGTAAAAAATACATAAAGGAAATCCCTAAATTGCCAAAATCTATAAAAGGAACGGTTTATAAAGTTGAAATAAAAAACGGTGATGTTGTAGTGACACCTACAGTAGAAAAAGATGATTAAGAGAAAATCATTTACTCTCATAGAATTGATTGTCTGTTTAGCTATAATTTCTGTTATGGTTATGGTTATTAGAGTTAATTTTGTAAATAATAAAAAAACAATTGCGCATGAAGAGTTAAATTTAATAGCAGAAAGTATTGAAAATGCAAAAGTCTTTTCTATAGAAAATAGAAAAATTGTTGTTTTAAAATCCAATTCTGAAAATGGAACTTTTAATATTTCATCAGGAGAATCTGTATTGAAAAAAATTCATTGTAAAAATTTGAAAATATTGAATAGTATTAAATTGGAATTTAATACAAATGGAATTCCAAGTGAGGGAAAAACTTTTAAGTTTTCATATGAAAAAGAAAATTATGAAATTAGAATAAGACCGGTAACAGGTTTTGTTAATGTGATTAAAAATGAAAAATAACTTTTTAAAAAATAAGGCATTTACATTGATAGAATGTATTTTTGCAATTTTTATTCTATCAGTTATAAGTATTTATATAATATCAGGAATTAATAATTTTTTACAAATTCAGAATATGAATATAAAAAATAATAGCAAATTATCAGATATTGAAAATACAATAGAACTTATAAGAAATAATATTAAAACTAATAAACCAATTTTAAAAGAAGTCGATATGAGTAAATATGAAATTAAGGTTTCCGATTTAGGCGAATTATACAATATAAAGATTTTTTTAAAAGATAATATGGAGAAATTATATGAATTTTATGTATCCAAATAAATTAAAATCATTTACATTGTTAGAACTTTTGATTACAATTGCAGTTTCGAGTGTTATCATAATTTGTTGTGTGCATATTTTTTATGGGACATATTTTGTAAATTTAAATCAAAGGAAAAATAACTCAAAATTGGAGCAGATAAATTATGTAATGAGTTATATGGAAAATGAAATTACAGATTCTGTAGAAACTAAAGTTAATGCAGATGGAATTGAGATAAAAAGATATAGATATAATTCTTTTTTAAGTGAAAGTTCGAATCATACAATATCTAAGGTAAATGAAATAGCATATAAAAAAGTAAAATATGGAGATAAGTATGAAATACGCAGAATATCTAAAGATATTTTAAATTCAACATATTATGGAAATAATTTGTTGATAAAAGATATAGATTATTTTTATGTGGAGAATATTGAAGATTACTTGGTTTTAAAAATTTCTTTTAACGGGAGAGAATATAGTAAATATATTTTTTTAAAAAATAAAAAATTTGAGTATTTGACTGGAGAAAATTGATATGAAACGAAAATCTTATATTATGCCAATTGTTTTATTGATATTTTCTCTAGTTGTAGTTGCATTTTTTTCAATTTATCATAGAACACTCAATACACATAATCATAAAAATTCAAAAGAAAAGGCTATTTCTAAAAAGCTGAAAGAGATGAGTTTGGAAGAAATTTTAAGTACAAAAGCTACTTTAGATTTTGTAAATAGTAAATTAAATAAAAGAGAAAATTTTAATTTAAAGGTTAATATTAATGATTTATTAAAAGTCAATAATATTAACGATTTTTCTCAAAATTTTGAAAATTATAACTTAAGATTAAATAGCAAAAAGGTAAAGAAAAAACTAAACTTTTATGACAGAAAAAGTGGAGCTTTATCATACTTTGTTCGTCAGTATGAGATTTTCTTTGAAGTAAGAAATAATAATGAACTAACTGAATATAAAATTGTTGATAAGAATAGAATTGAAAATTATTTATTTGATTTACAAGTTAAAGGTTTTGTTGATGGTAAACTTAAAATGTTAAGTGATGATTTTTATTTTAACTTGAACAATGACTTCTCTAATTTATATGAAAGAATTTTTAGTAATGAAATTCAAAATACATATTCTGAAGATTTAAGAATTTATGATTATAAAGAAAAAATATATTTTATGTATAATGAGCAATATTTAAAATTATTAAAGGATTATCTATCTTATAAAGGATTTGAATCGGAAAGCATAGATATAAATTTGTGTGATATAGATAATTTAAAGAATTGTTCAAGAGAAGATTTTATTAAAAATTTTCTATTAGAAAGTTCGGAATATATTAAAGACTATAAATATAATATTATAAACATTGATGTTAGGAATAAACTGTATTTTGATTTAAATACAGAGGTGGAAATCTATAGTAATATAAAGATTGATGATTCAAGTGAAATTATAGTTACTGATAAATCACCAAAAATTCAAGGAGTTTTTGTAAATAAGTCTAATAAAGAAAAATTTGATTTTAATTTTGAAGGTATTTTGTTTTCAAAAAACAAATTAAAAAGTAAATATAAATTTTTACCTGAGGTGTTAGATCTAACCGCAAGATTTGTAAAAATTAGTGAGGATTTTTACCTGGAAAAAATTCAAAAAAATGACATTAAGTAGTTTGCTTAAAATTTATAAATTTGATATACTATAAATGTTCAAATTATAATTTTGGAGGATAATTTAATGGAAGTTAAAATTATAAATAGAAGCAAAAATGAGAATCCAACTTATGCTACGGAAGGAGCTTCCGGATTTGATTTAAGAGCTAATTTAGATGAAGATTTAGTTATTAAACCTATGGAAAGATTTGCTGTTCCAACAGGATTATTTATAGAGATACCTTTGGGTTATGAAGGTCAAATAAGAGCTAGAAGTGGAATGAGTTTAAAGCATGGTATAACTATGGCAAATGGTGTTGGTACTATAGATAGTGATTATAGAGGAGAAATAAAGGTTCTTATTGTTAATATTTCTGATAAAGAATATGTCATAAAAAATAATGATAGAATTGCACAAATGATAATTACAAAATATGAAAGAGCTGATTTTAAACTTGTAGAAGAACTATCTGATACAACTAGAGATAAAGGTGGATTTGGACATACAGGTTATTGATAGGGGAAAATATGAAAAACAAGAGAAAAACTAAGCCGAAGACAAAGAAAGTAAATTTTAATAGAGAAAATAAACTTTTTAAAAATATTATTTTGGGGTTGTTTTTATTAAATTCTTTTTTCATTTTATTTTCTTTTTTTGGTAATACAGGATTTTTAGGGAATTTTGTTAGAAATATTTTTCAAAATTTATTCGGTAGTACGTATTTTATATTTTTACTTATTATGGAAGTTATTTATATAATTGTGCTTTTTGGAAAATTAAATAAGAAAAATAAAAACCGTAGTATTATGACTTTGTTATTATTTTTTAATTATATGGCTATAGTTGACTTGGCAAATAATTCTTCTAATAATTTTTCAATAAAATTAGCTGTCGCTAAAAACTCAATTCCAAAAGGAAGTGGATATATCGGAGCTGTTTTTGGATATTTTTATAATATTATGATTGGAATGATAGGTCTTTATATTTTTACTTTTATAATAGGATTATTTTTAATACTATCTTTTTTAGATATAACATTTGTAGATTTTTTAAAAATTATGAAAAGTTATATTTTAAAAGCTTTTGAAAATATAAATGATAAATATTCAAAATATAAAGAAGAAAAAAAACTTAAAGAGCAATCAAAAGAAGAAAATGCCAATGAAAATTTAGAAATTACTGGAAATGAAGACAATTTAGAAGAAAGAGAAATAGTAGTTTTAGACCATAGTGATAATTTTAGCAAGGACGAAGAAATTGAAACTGAAGAAATAAAAAAAGAAGAGCTGTTAAATAGTTTCAATCTGTTTCCAGATGAAAATTTAAAAAATATTGAGAGAAAAGAAAAATTTTCTGAAAAAAAATCAGATGATTTGGATATAAAAATAAATAGTTCTGAGGATAAAAAAATAGAATATAAGATACCGCCTTTAAGTTTATTAAAGGGAAGTAGAGTAAAAGAAACTGAATCAGAACAAACTTTAAAACAAAGAGCTAAAAAAATTGAAGCAACTTTAAAAAGTTTTGGAGTAGGAGCAAAAGTTGTTAGAATAAATAAAGGCCCCACAGTAACTTGTTTTGAATTACAACCTGATATGGGTGTTAAAGTAAATAAAATTGTAAATTTAGCGGATGATTTATCTTTAGCTTTAGCATCTTCAGATATAAGAATCGAAGCTCCAATTCCGGGAAAATCAGTAATTGGTATAGAAGTTGCAAATACCTTAAAAGAAAATGTATCTTTAAAAGAGATATTATCTTCAAAAGAGTATCAAAATTGTACATCTAAGATGCCAATGGCACTCGGAAAGACAATTTCAGGAGAAATTATAGTTTCTTCTATTGATAAAATGCCACATATGTTAATTGCAGGAGCGACAGGATCCGGAAAATCTGTTTGTATAAATACTTTAATTATGAGCATTTTATTTAAATCTTCTCCTGAGGATGTAAAAATGATTTTGATAGATCCAAAAGTAGTTGAACTTAAGATTTACAATAAAATTCCACATCTTGCAATTCCGGTTGTTACTGATTCGAAAAAAGCAAGTGCGGCTTTGAATTGGGCTGTTAGAGAGATGGAGAGACGTTATACTCTATTTTCTGATAATCAAGTTAGAGATATTAAAGGATATAATGAAAAACAAAAAACTGATGAATTAGAAAAATTACCTTATTTGGTTATAGTAATAGATGAACTATCAGATTTAATGATGGTAAGTGCAAATGAAGTAGAATCTTACATTTGTAGACTTGCACAAATGGCTAGAGCTTGTGGAATTCATTTGATAGTTGCTACTCAAAGACCTTCAGTTGATGTAATAACAGGAACAATAAAGGCGAATATTCCTTCAAGAATTTCATTCCAAGTTTCTTCACAGATTGATTCAAGAACTATTCTTGACTCATCCGGTGCTGAAACATTATTGGGAAAAGGAGATATGTTGTTTAATCCTTCAGGTGTTTCAAAGCCTATTAGAATTCAAGGCTGTTTTGTTTCTGATAGTGAAGTTGAAGCAGTTGTCAATAATATTAAAGAACAAACTCAAGAAGTTTTTTATGATGAAGAAATTATAAAAAATATTGAATCTGAAGTTTCTAATATGGATAATGAAGATGATGATGTCGATGAGTTATTTTATGATGCAGTTAGAATAGTTTTAGAGGAAAATTCTGCTTCAATTTCATTATTACAACGTAAGATGAAGATTGGCTATGCTAGAGCTGGAAGAATAATTGATGAAATGGAAAATAGAATGATTGTAAGTAAACAAGATGGAAGTAAACCTAGAAAAATTTTAGTAGGTTTTGATTATTTAGATAGATTGAAAGGGGAAAGTAATGAATATAGCAAATAAATTAACTTTGTTTAGAGTATTTTTAGTACCTATTTTTATTATGAGTTTGCTATTTTTAGGAATAAATAATATTTTAGGGTTTTTAATTTTTGTAATTGCCTCTTTGACTGATATGTTAGATGGATATTTGGCTAGAAGTAGAAATTTAGTTACTACTTTTGGAAAATTTATGGATCCTCTAGCAGATAAAATATTGGCTTGTTCTGCACTTGTTATGCTTGTACAATTTGGAAAAGTTGAGGCATGGATGGTTTGCATTGTTTTAGCAAGAGAGTTTATAATTTCCGGATTTAGATTGATAGCTGCATCAAATGGAATAGTTATTTCAGCCAGTATTTATGGTAAGATAAAAACTATTACTCAACTTTTTGCAATAAGTTTTATACTTCTAAATTCTACAAGATTAATTAAAATTCCATTAAATATTGATATTATATTGTGGTATATATCTGTTGTGTTTACAATTATTTCAGCAATAGATTATATTTGGAAAAATATAAAAGTTTTAGATTTAAAAAATATATAATTTTAGGAGGATAAAATGGCTATAAAAAAAACAGATAAATTCGAAAGAATAGAAGATAAAGATGAAAGAAAAAAAGCTTTATCAATTGCACTTGAAAAAATTGAAAAAGATTTTGGAAAAGGTATAATAATGAGAATGGGAGATGCTCCTAAAGTAAATATAGAGTCCATAAGTACAGGAGCAATGAATTTAGATATCGCTTTGGGAATTGGAGGAATACCTAAGGGAAGAATTGTAGAAATTTATGGCCCAGAATCTTCAGGTAAAACTACATTAACATTGCATATAATAGCAGAATCTCAAAAAGCTGGAGGAGTAGCAGCCTTTATTGATGCAGAGCATGCATTAGACCCGGAATATGCTAGAAAATTAGGAGTAGATGTAGATAATTTACTTATATCACAACCTGATACCGGTGAACAAGCATTAGCCATTGTTGAAGCTTTAGTTAGAAGTTCCGGAATTGATTTAGTTATAGTTGATTCTGTTGCAGCACTTGTTCCAAGAGCAGAAATTGAAGGGAATATGGGAGATTCTCATATGGGATTGCATGCTAGACTTATGAGTCAAGCATTGAGAAAATTAGCAGGTATAATTTCAAAGTCAAATACAACGGTTGTATTTATTAATCAATTAAGATCAAATATTTCAACTAATCCTTATGCCGGAGGTGGTCCTGCAGAAACTACAACAGGAGGTAGGGCTTTAAAATTTTATGCAAGTGTTAGAATTGATATAAGGCGTGCAGAACAATTAAAGCAAGGAGATGGAGAACCTTATGGAGCAAAAACTAAAGTAAAAGTTGTTAAGAATAAAATGGCTCCTCCATTTAAGACATGTGAATTTGATATAATTTTTGGTGAAGGAATATCAAAACTTGGAATTATAGTAGATATGGCTGCTGATAAAAACATAATAAAAAAATCAGGTGCATGGTATAGCTGTGGAGATATTAAACTTGGACAAGGAAAGGAAAAAGCGAAAATTTATCTAGAAGAACATCCAGCGTTTTTGGAAGAAATTAAAGAAAAAATTTATGAATCTTATGGAATTGAGTATGAAAAGAAAGATATTCCGAAAGAAGTTGAAACAATAAATTTAACTGATAAAGAAATTGAAGATTCGGAAGAATTACTATTGGATGATTTAATAATTGAATAATGTATATAATAAAGATGAGATTTTAAATGCTCATCTTTTTATATTAAAATTTGTATAAAGATGATTTTTATTTGTTATTATGATATAATAGACGTAGTTTTGTTCCTTATAATAATGATATTTATTTTATTATAGTGATATATAATAATTAGTTTTTGGAGGTTTTATGAAAATAGATTTATTAAAAAACAGTTTTATAAATATTTCTAAGAATATTTATGATTCTGATTTTATTAATTTAGCCAAAATTAATGATGAAAAAATATGTTTTGATGATAATACATTATTTCTTTCTAAAAGTAGTAAAGATAAATTAAATTCTCAACCTATTGAAAATAATAAAGAGTGTATTTATATTTTTAAGTATTTTAATTCCTATGGTGTACTTGCAGATTTGCCGATTGAAGAATATACGTCAGAAAAAATAAAATGCCATGAACTTGTTTTGCCGGATGTTATTCAAGGGATGATTGCAAATTATCATATATATAATGCTGAAACAGCTCCTGTTTTCATTGTACACAAAGAAGAAATCGATTATAAAAAAATTATTGAAATGAAAAAATATAAAAAAGAATATCATTTTGATAATATTGATTTATATGTTTATTTTGAAAACGAAGCTAAAGAAATTATAGAAAATTTTTCAAGTGTTGAACAAATGTATGTAGCTGATGGGCATCATAGATTGTATACTTCTTCCATGTTAAAAGATAAAGACAATATTTTTTCATGTTTTTTAAGTTTTTCTCAAGTCACAATTTCTCCTATACATAGAGTTATTAGAAATATTGATGCTACTTCTTTTGAAAAAGCAAAATTATTTATGAATAGCTTTTTAGAAGTTTTTGATGATGGAGAATTAAAGAAAGGTTTTGTTAGAATATCATATCAAGATGATTCTTTCCTTGTAAAGTTAAAAGATACAGAAAATGATTTGTTCTGGAACAATGATGTATATAGAATGAATACTCAAATTATTTCGACAGCTTTTAGAATTTTAAACTTTTCAAATGTTGAATATATTGGAGATAATGAGATTTTATTTGCTAAAAAAAATCTTGGAAAAAATGACGTATTAATTGAACTTTGTCCGTTAGATGCTGATGAATTTATGGAATTAGCTAATGAAGTTTGTGTACTACCGCCAAAATCTACATTTTTTATTCCAAAATTTCCATCATTTTTAGTATTTAAAAAGTATAAATAGGAGGTGCTTAAATGCAAGCAGTTATATTAGCCGCAGGTCTTGGTAGTAGATTAAAAAAATTAACTGAAAATAATACAAAATCCATGGTAGAGGTAAATGGTATTTCTCTAATGGAGAGAATGTTAAGGATATTAGATACAAAATCTCTTTCAAATATAGTTGTTGTTACAGGATATAAGAGTGAATTTTTTATTAATTATATGAAATCTTTAAATATAAATACCAAGTTAACTTTTATAAATAATGAAATTTATGATAAAACTAATAATATTTATTCAATGTTTCTTGCTAAGAATGAAATGATTAATGAAGATAGTATTTTACTTGAATCTGATTTAATTTTTGATGATGAGATGATTACAGAAATTTTAGAAGATAATCGTAAAAACTTAGCTTTAGTTGCAAAATATGAACGTTGGATGGATGGAACTTGTTTAAAAATAAATGAAAATGAGGAAATATTAGATTTTATTCCAGGAAAAGATTTTAACTTTGAAGATGCTGATAATTATTTTAAAACTATAAATATTTATAAATTTTCTAAAGAATTTTCTAAAAATATTTATTTTCCATTTTTAGAAGCATATATGAGTGCAAATGGAAAAAATGATTATTATGAAGCTGTTTTAAAGACAATTATTGATTTAGGTAAAAATTATATTTATGCAAAAGTAATTTCAGATGATATCAAGTGGTATGAAATTGATGATGAACAAGATCATAATATTGCCTCTTCAATTTTTTCAAATGGAGATGAAAAACTTGAAAAATATCAAATAAGATATGGTGGATATTGGAGATATCCTAAACTATTAGATTTTTGTTATTTAGTAAATCCATATTTCCCGCCTAAAAAAATGATAGATGAGTTGAAATATAATTTTAAAGTCCTGCTTGAGCAATACCCGTCAGGGCTTGATGTAAATTCTAGTCTTGTAGCAAAAATTTTTGATATAAAAAAAGAAAATATTGTTGTTGGAAATGGAGCTGCTGAACTTATAAAATCAGTCATCGAAAAAATTGATGGAAATATTGGGTTTATCAGACCAACTTTTGAAGAATATCCTAATAGACATAATAGTGAAAAATCAATAGTATTTATTCCAAAAAACGATAATTTTTCATATACTGCTAAAGATATAATTGAATTTTATTCTGACAAAGATATAGAAGCATTGGTTTTAATAAACCCCGATAATCCTACAGGTAATTATATTTGTAAGAAAGATATTTTTACTTTAATTGACTGGGCTAAAGATAAAAAAATTAAATTTATTTTAGATGAGAGTTTTGTTGACTTTGCTGAAGAAGAAAATTCAACATTTTTAAATGATAAATTATTAAATTTATATGACGATTTTATTGTTGTAAAGAGTATTTCAAAATCTTATGGAGTTCCAGGTATTCGTCTTGGTATTGTTGCGACTTCAAATTCACATTTAATTTCTATGATTAAAAAAGATGTGTCAATTTGGAATATAAATTCATTTGGAGAATATTATCTTCAAATATATGATAAATATAAGAAAGTTTATGCTAATGCACTAATAGAAATCAAAAATGCTAGAAAAATATTTTTAAATGAATTAAATAAAATTGAAGAATTTAGAGTTGTACCTTCTCAAGCAAATTATTTTACTATTGAATTGAAAAAAGGAAATTCTAAAGAATTATGCTCAAAAATGCTAGAAAATTACAATATATTTATAAAAGATTTAACTTCAAAGATTAATTTAAAAAATAGAGAATTTATTAGAGTAGCAGTTAGAAACATTGAAGATAATGAAATTTTTGTTTCAGCAGTTAAAGATTATTTTAAAAACATATAGGCACATAAAAGACAGTAATTTATAATTTACTTTATAATAAATTTACTGTTTTTTTATTATATGAATGTGAAAAATATATTTGATTTTTAAAATAAAAAAATTTGTATAAAAGTCATAAATATGGTATACTAAAGTGTATTGATGTTGGAGGTAATTATGAAAATAATAGTTGATTTATTGGGTTCGGACAAAGGCGCAGAAACAATTTTTAAAGGAGTAATAGAAACAAGTAAATTACTTAAAGATTTATATTTTGTAGTTATCGGACCAAAAGAGACAATAGAGAAAGTAAATATTAGTGATGATTTAAAAAATAGATTAGAAATTATAGATACCAAAGAATATATTTTAAACACGGAAGAACCAACTTTTGCAGTAAGAAGAAAAAAAAATGCTTCAATAGTTTTAGGAATGAAGTGTTTGGATAAAGGGGAGGCTGATGGATTGATTTCCTTTGGAAGTACCGGTGCAGCACTTGTTTCCGGACTTTTCATAGCAAAAAGAATGGAAAATGTTGAAAGACCCGCATTAACAATAACTTTACCAACTAATAAGGATAAAATGATTTTATTGGATATTGGTGCAAATACTGATTGTACTACTGATATTTTAAAACAATTTGCAATAATGGGAAATATTTACGCAAAAGAAACTTTAAATAAAGAAAATCCTAAGATTGCTCTATTAAATATAGGAAGTGAAAATGGTAAAGGAACTAAAGTCTTAAAAGAAACATATTCTGTTTTGGAAAATGAGGATATGAATTTTGTCGGGAATATTGAATCAAGAGATATTTTCAATGGAGATGTAGATGTTGTAGTATGTGATGGTTTTCATGGAAATGTGGTACTTAAAACTATTGAAGGTTCAGTTAAGTTTATTTTGGACAATATAAAAAAAACATTAATGTCTTCAATACTTGGAAAGATTGGAGGACTTCTAATAAAATCACCAATGAAGAAATTGAAAAAGACCTTAGATTATAAAGAGTATGGTGCTTGTCCTATGTTGGGATTAAAAAAAGTTGTATTTAAAGGACATGGAAGTAGTGATGAAAAAGCTGTTGTTTCAGGAATTGTTTCAATGGTTGATTATATAAAAAAAGATATAAATTTAAAAATTGAAGAAAAAATTGAGAGAGGAGAAAAATAATGGTTTTTGAAAAAGTAAAAGAGTTTTTACAAAACGCCTTTAAAGGTAAAGAAATAAATTTAGATACTAAATTTAGAGAAGATTTACAAGCTGATTCTATAAAAGTTTTAAGTGTTATTATGGATATTGAAGATGAATATAATCTTGAATTAGATGAAGAAACTATACGCTCGATTGTAACAGTTAGAGATTTAGTAGAATATATAGAAAAAAATATTTAAGAGGTAATTTTATGATTACTAAGGAAAGAAAAGAGTTATTAAATGAGTTAATGGAAGTACTCGGATATAAATTTAAAGACTTAGAACTGTTAAATTTAGCATTTGTTCATAGATCATATTTAAATGAATGTAAAGATGCTACAATTTCTAATGAAAGACTTGAATTTTTAGGAGATGTTATTTTAGGTTTTATAGTGAGTGTTGAATTATATGAACAATTTCCAAACTCTGATGAGGGATATCTAACTAAAATCAGAAGTAAAGTTGTTTGTGAAGAATCTTTTTCTTATGCAGCAAGAACTTTTAATTTGGGAAAATATCTTCTGCTGGGCAAAGGAGAAGATAGCTTTGGAGGTAGAAATAGAAATAGCATCTTAGCTGATACTTTTGAGGCACTTTTTGGAGCTTTATATCTTGATGGAGGAATGGATGTTGTTACTGAAATAGCTAACAAATACTTTTTTGACACTGTTGTTTATAAGATAGATAAAAATATTTTTATAAAAGACTATAAAAGTTATTTGCAAGAATATTTCCATAAAAATGCTTCAACAAAAATCAATTATACACTTGTAGCAGAACGTGGTCCAGATCATGACAAAGAATTTGATATGTGTGTAAATATTGATGATGTTGTAAAGGGATATGGAACCGGAAAAAATAAAAAACAGGCTGAACAACAAGCGGCGAGAGATGCTCTTATAAAATCAGGAGCTATAAGTGAATAAATGTAATATAATTCCAATTTTTGTACCACATATGGGATGTCCTTACGATTGCATTTTTTGCAATCAGAGAAAGATAACAAATTTTGTTGATGTTCTTGATGAAGTTGATATACGAAGAAATATTGAGCAGTATATTTCATATTTTAAGAATAAAACTATTCCTATAGAAATTGCATTTTATGGAGGTAGTTTTACTGGGTTAGATAAGAATTTAATGATTAGTTATCTTGACATAGCTAAGGAATATATAGATAAAGGATTTGTGAGCTCTATAAGATTATCAACTAGACCTGATTACATAAATCATGAAATTTTAGATATTTTAAAAAAATATGAAGTTAAAATTATAGAATTAGGCGTTCAGTCTATCACTAAAAGTACTTTAGATTTAAATAACAGAGGACATGATGTAGAATGCATATATAAATCATCTACACTTATAAAAAAATATGATATTAAATTGGGATTACAAATGATGGTTGGACTTTATGGAGACACTTTTGATATGGTAATTAATACTGCTTTTGAATTGTGTAAAATTAATCCGGATTTTGTCAGAATTTATCCTACGCTTATTATAAGAGATACAGAATTGGAAAGACTTTATTATTTTAAAAAATATATACCAATGAGTCTTGAAGATTCTATTTATTTGTGTAAATATATTTACATAATATTTAAATATTACGATATACCTATAATAAGATTAGGATTACAGAGTAGTGATAACATTTCTGAAGATGGAGATATAGTTGCTGGACCATATCATCCTGCATTTAGAGAACTTGTTGAAAGTTCGGTTTATAGAGATTTTATAGAGTATTATATGTGTTTTTTTGATATTAAAGATGATATTACTATTAAATGTAACAATTCAGAAGTTTCAAAAATTGTTGGAAATAAAAGATCAAATTTAAAATATTTTAAAGAAAAATATAATATTAATATAAAAATAAAAACTCTTACTTTAGAGAAAAATATTTTAAAATTTAATGAAAATATAGTTTATATGAATGATTTTATAGATTATTATTTTAATAAAAATATTTTAAGGAGAATTGATGAGACTTAAGAGCATTGAAATAAATGGTTTTAAATCATTTGCTGATAAGATAAAATTAGATTTTGAGACTAATATCACAGCGATAATAGGACCAAATGGAAGTGGGAAAAGTAATGTTGCCGATGCTGTTAGATGGGTTTTAGGAGAACAAAGCGCTAAGACCTTAAGAGGTAGCAAAATGGAAGATGTTATTTTTTCCGGAACAGATAACAAAATTAAAAAAAATTATTCAACTGTTAGTATAACTTTTGATAATTCAGATAATGTAATACCTATTGATTTTAAAGAAGTAACTATTTCAAGAAAATTATATAGAACTGGTGAAAGTGATTATTTTATAAACAAATCCAATGTAAGATTGAAAGAAGTTAGAGAATTATTTTTAGATACTGGTGTAGGAAGAGAAGGTTATTCAATAATCGGTCAAGGTAGAATTGAAGAAATTATAAATGGAAAGTCAGAGGATAGAAGAGCCATTTTTGAAGAGGCTTCAGGTATTTCAAAAATTAAATACCAGAAAAATGAATCACAAAAGAAGTTATTCAAATCTAAAGATAATTTAACAAGATTAAGAGATATAATTATTCAAAATGAAAATAGATATGGCTTTTTAAAAGGACAATCTACTAAGGCTAAAAAAGGTATTGCTCTATTAGAGAATATTGAAAAAGCTGAATTTTCTATTTCATATAAAGATTATAACAATTTAAATAGTAATTTTAATAAATATTCAGAAAATTTAGAAATCAATAAAGAAGAATTATTTGATATAAATAAAGAATTTGAAAATGTAAAATTAAAAATTTCACCATTAAAAGAGGAACTCAATAATATAACTAATGTAATTGAAAAAGACTCTGCTGAATTGGATAGAATAAATAACAAAAAGAATGATATTACTAATAAAAAAAATGTTTTAATTGAAAGAAATAAATTTATAAGATTAAATAATGAACAATTCTTAAAATTAAAACAGGAATATATTGATAATTTAGAAAAAATTAATCTTGAAATATCAGAACAGGAAAAAAAAATTTCTGAAAAAAATTCGATTTTAAAAAACTATATTGATGACAAAAATAAGGTAAAGAATGAATTATCAAAAAGCAAAGAACTTTTGAGTTCTAAAGTTCAAATTCTAGATAAATTCTTCCTAGAAAAAGAGGAAATTGAAAATAAAATTAGCGATTTAGAAACTGAAAAAAGAGCTAATGAAATTATAACTGATAGTATAAAAAAGAAAATTGAAGAAAATACTGAAGAAGTAACTAAATTAAATATTGAAAAAGAAAATATAGAAAAAAAATTATCTGAGAATAACTCGCTTTTAGAATCAAATAATCAAAAAGTACAAAATATTGATTTAACTATTTTTGAAAAGAGACAACTTATATCAGAATTAGAAAAAGAACTTATTTCTTTAAATAATCAGGTTTCTAATATAAATAATGAGGTAAATTATAAGAATAAAGAAATTATTATGTTAAAAAATTATATTAGAAATTATGAAGGATATGGTAAATCAGTTCAAGATTTATTTAAACTTTGCGATAGAGAAACTGAGTTAAAGTCGATGATTTGTGGGACCTTGGGAGAACTTATTTCTGTTGAAGAGAAGTATAAAAAAGCAATTGATACTGTTTTATCTTCAAATTTACAGGGCATTGTTGTTCATAATGATTTAGAAGCTAAAAAAATAATTGAGAAAATTAAAGCTAATAAAATTGGAAGACTTAATTTTTTTCCTATTTCAAAAATATTATTAAAAAAAGAATACAGTAGTATTATAGATTCTGATATATTATCTTTTGCTAATGATGTAATAACATGTGATAATGATTATAGAAATATAGTCGATTATTTCTTAGCGAATACTATAATATGTGAAAATATGGATATCGCAATAAAATTATCTAACAAGTTTAAAAATAAATTTAGAATAGTTACGCTAGATGGTGATGTTATAAATAGTTGGGGTTCCATTTCCGGAGGATATAAATCTAGTAAAAATTCATTTTCTATAATTGGTAGGAAACAGCAGTTAGCAAAAGCTTTATCAGATATTGAAAATTTAGAAACTAGCT
>ERZ773213.191-NODE-191-length-39001-cov-14.537642_pt1 | contig 39001 bp, 55 predicted proteins | sample MGYA00580996_ERZ773213 | MGnify/ENA primary metagenome ERZ773213 (study PRJEB29015, sample SAMEA2738152) | human oral metagenome | biome: human oral; feature: human-associated habitat; material: saliva | place: China | collected 2197 ...
GTATCTAATAAACTGCTATCTGAAAAAACGATCTGAAACCGTTCCGATAACAGGGCTTGTAATTTCTCCATGGGAAGCCTACTTTCTAATAAATTTATACTCTTAAGTATACCAAAATTTTAAAACGATTACCATTAGATATCCGTTAGATGTGGTTAGTTGATTTTATTATATTTTGGGTATGGTCACATATCACTCAAAGAAATAAAAACGTAGTCAATTACGTAGTCATTCCGATTGCCGTTATAAAAGAAAAACCCCCCTCAATCGAGGGGGGTGTGTCTTAACAATTAGGAAAGGTGCAATTTAAAATTTCACCTTTTAAAAATTATAAAGTTTCAGGCCACGGGTCATCTGTGGTATAAGTCATGTTAGTAAATCTGATATCTCCAATATCACGATCTGTAGGTACTGGATCATCAAACTGTAAGCGTACATGATTTTTATCGCTACTTCCACCAACATACCATGTGCCATAGCGCTGTCCTTTGTCATTCATCATGATGCCAATTTTAGACCCCGTTGGACGAAAACCAAGCGGGAGAGCGCCGATCGGTAGAATTGTGACATTTCTCTCTTTGTCTGAGCTTTGAGGGAAATATCCTTCAGATCCTCTACGTTTGATTCCGAACCAGCCCCATTTTAGCCCACCAAAAGTAATCTCAACTGTAGAGTTAATTCGTCTAAGCTCAATATATGCGTTATCCAAATTTGATTGGATAGTTTGAGGTCGTACTGAGCCTGTATCGCCAGCTAAAATAGCCCATGTCTTCCAACCTGTTCCAGCTTGCTTCTTGATCCACTTGTAAGCACCGTTCTTTGCCGTGGTGTCGACATAAGTCGTACCAATATCGGCTTTTAAATCATATGGAAAGCCTTCGCCTTTCAAATCCGTGTCATTTGATTCAACGTTGCGCTTCAACTCCTCAAGATCGTTTTTGGTTGCAAGTTTGCTTGTTTGGTTTTGTAGCGCACTGTAAGTTGGAAACAAACTATATGCTTTGTTTAACGATAATAGATTTCTTTGACCGTTGTTAAGCCTATAAATATCGGACCCGATCTGTTGGATTGCTTGTTTTAATTTATCCATATTTTACCTCCTTAGAGGTTATTTTTGGCGCTATTATAAACTTGTACAAAGTCAGTACTCTCTAGGTCAGTAAACTTCTGACCAAGTTCGGTCAATTTTTGGACGATCGCACTATCTGAGCTTCCGCCCGCTTGGATTTTTTCGGCGATTTCTTTCAAAGTGTCCAGATTTTCTGGTACACCTTCGCCCAAAATAGCCGTCTTCACACTTTGAATAGCCGTGTCCAATTGTTGCTGTGTGATTCCACCTTGACCGATTTCAGTTTTTTCTGCCTTGTTCGCAAGAGTGGTTTTGATTTCTTTGATATCAGCCCCGACTGTTTGTGCAAACTGTGTTAATTTTTCAGTATTTAAACTCATTTATATATCCTTTCAAATTTTAGCTAAATTATAGAGAGTTGTTAGGTCTGGAAATTCTTCCGTCTGTGGGCCGTTCGGGTGTTCTGCGATGTACTTGTCAATTTCAGTCTTGACATCATTTTTTACCAAGCCTAAAACTTGCTCGCTTGTGTACTCATCTGCGGACTGGATAACGTCAACACGGACGTTTTGATCGCTCGGGAATACATAACCAGCACAATCAACCTCGACGAGATAGCTCTCGACTGGTAAGACTTTGGGAATCTTAAACGTCACTTTTGAGCCTTGAACAGTCGCGCTAAACGTTGCTTTGCCTTTTTTGCTGACAAAGTGAATTGTAGCTGCCTGTCCGTCAAGGTCAATCGGAACCCAGTTCTCATCATATAATGCAAAACCAAAAAGGGAAGCCGAGTCGCCTTGTTTGACGACCCGGCCACCCTCAAACTGCTTTAAGTTGGTACAGTTTGAGCGATTCATTCAATCACCCCTCTTTACTCATAATAGTTTACTAGATCGTCTTTATCCCAGCACGAAAGCCAGACTGGTCCAAATTGGCCAAATTCAAACCATCGCCAGTAATAGCCACCGTAGTAACCGCCCTTGCCGGTATCTGCGATATGGACTTCATCAAGTTCAAAACTAAAGTACATACCAGCTTTGAAGTCTTTGTCCGCTCCGTCTGGCAAGTTGTTTCCGTCCTTATCAACCCAGTTTACCAAAGAAACAGGAATACCGTTCTCGGTCCAGTCAAAGCCCACGGGCGCGAGATAATCGCACTTGATCTGATAGATACCGTTAACGTATTTGACATCATTCGCTTGATAAAAGGCCTTGTCTTTTGGTTGTACGGCTGTGTTAGCTTGGTTGTTGGTTTGTGGCGCTGTGTCAGCATATCGCCAAACCTCGATATAATTAGGTTTGTTCCAGCTATAGTAATCATTCCAAGGATAAGTATTGATCGCTTGCCCTGTTGCCCCTTGTGTTGAGTAATCACAAGAGATGAAGTATGTATCGTCAATCATGACTCCGACGTGACCACCAGCACCACCAGAAGATGACATATCCGTACCCCAGCTCATAAGAATAATATCGGCCGGTTGTGCGTCCCAGCTTTGATTGATACTTACGCGATAAAAGCCGTTGTTTGCGAGTTGTTGACCGAGGGTCACCGTAGACGGTAAGCCTTGGATTGGGATACCAGCTTCTTTCAACACTTGCGACATAATACCCGAGCAATCACCAGTGCCATCTGAACCGTTACGGCTTCCCAGCATTGAATAGGTAATCAGCCCACGACGACTAATAAAACCGTTAACAATAGATTGTTGTACACTCATAGTCTATCTCCTACTTCTTCCATTCTTCGTTGGCGCGTTTGACCGCTGCCTCGATAAAGGTATTGAGTTCCTGATTCGTCAAGTGGATATTTTGCGACTCAAGGCCTTCAATCAAGCTAGTTTTAGCGTGTTCGAGTTTGTCTTTGCCGTGGATATCCAATTTGTCCGCAACTTGCTCTGTAGCGTTGACCGCGTTTTTGGCCAAGATCTCAACGATCTCAATTGCTTTCTTGCCACCGCGCATAAGCAAGTATTTCTTGATTGCTTGAACCACGATTCCGGTTAAAACTACTAAAATGCTCATCGCTGACGTTGTGATAATGTTTGTAATTTGATCCATTTTATTTGTCCTCTTTAATTTCTAAATCCAGAAAGCGCTCGAAAAGCACTTTGATAGCTCCGTTCCCGCCTAATTCAACATAACTCTCGTATAATTTCGATAGCTCCTCGATCTCATGCTGGTTAGTGTGTCCACGCTTAAGCGCGTTTTTTAAGTTTTCCTGCAATCGAAAACGTTGAAGCCGTTGTAAGCCTTTCCCAATGATAGTCAGATTCTTCTGGTTATCTTTTCCGATTTCTTCCACGGTTGATACTGACTTCTCGAGGGTGTCTATCTTATTAGATAGACCCTCAAGACGTTTGTCAGCTTCCTTTGTGGTTTTCGTACTCTTGAATGAAAAGTAACTTGGAATAATCACGACTAAAACGGGAGTCAGCTTGTCAACCAGTGTTAATAGGTCCAATTTCATCACCCCCTATTTAACAACTAGCCTACTGGACGGGTTGGGTTTCAAGCTCTCCCGATGGTTTTGGCTCTTCTTGTTTAGGCTCTGTCCACTTCCAGATCCCGATCTTCCCGTTTTTGTCCAGTTCCTCCAACTGCTCAAGTGTTTCGCCTTGGTAAGTAAATGGTTGATTTACTTGGACCATCACGCGCTTACCTTCTTGGAATTTCTCGATATGGTTTGGATCTTCAATTGTAAAGATCGCTTGTGCTGGGTAAGTTGTACCAGTCTTACCAAGGTCAACCAATTCAAGGCCACGTTTAAAGACTGTTGGATCAAGTGGGTTGTCTGTGTCAGTAACGCGAGCGAGTACGCTCCATTCTGCCACGTCCTTCACCTTTTGAATTTCTTCGTCTTTCTTCGCGAGTTTAGCTTCATAATCTTGTGCTTGTGTATGCAAGTCTTCTTGCAACTTCTTCACGCCTTCGGCTGGGTTTAATTCTGTCGCAACTTGTCCAAGGACGGCTTGGATCAACGCGTCGTCTGATTCGTTGGTACGATCCCCGATTAGTACACGCTCAAAGGCTGTGTAAGGGTTCGCTGAGCGAATTGATACGAATGTGCGTCCTTCTTCTTGTAGATACTTGTTGATAATTTTAAATTCCATAATTATTTACCTTCTTCTAATTTTTTTGAGGCCTCATCAAATAGGTCCTTGAGTGCTGTGTCGCTGTCTAAAACGCTGTTAACACGCGCTAGTTGTTTTTGTACTTGTTCGAGTTGCGCTTGAGCTTCTTCAAAATACGCTTTGTAATTCGCGTTTTCGATAGCTTCGTTAGCAAATTTAACAGCGAGATTGTTGATGATTTTATCTGTTGTGTTCATGTTAAACATTCCTTGCTTATCTATTTCCAATATTTGTAAAATGTGTACGGTAGTTTGGCTCCACCATCAGAAATGACTCTAAAATTCCAAAATATGGCGTTTAGCAGCTCCTCCAACGGTCTACCCTGAAAAGATAGATTGCTAGTATCAAGTTTTTCAGTATACACATAATTTACATTTCTGATCTCATTCTTGATATTATCAAAGATAATTGCTTTTGGATCGTTGGCGTTATACATAAATTTGACTTCTTTTCCATAGACAACAACTCCTGACGTATTATCTTTCGTGTTCCAAATTTGGATCCCTGCCGAACCGTCGTCTATTTGTGCTCCATTATTAGAGTTTGACGTTAAAGCAGTATACGAACTAAGTTTCCCATTAATTAAACCAGAACCAAAGACAAGGTACTGAGTAGGGCGATTTGGAAATTGATTTTTAATGCCTACGCCTTCCCCGTTCATTTCAATCCAGCCTGTCTGTAAGTTAAAATTAGTTATACCATTCAATGATGATAACTTACCACCTTTGATGATGTTCGCGGTCAGCCCGTCTGCGACGATATTCTTTGCAGACACGTTGAAAAGTCGTGCTTGACTCGCGTCGATCTCGGAGATGTGCGCTGTGCCGATCTGGGCATTTCCGATCATGGACTTTTTAATAACACCGTCTTTGATAATGGTTTTCTCACCGACGGACAAAAGGCCCTCATTAATTCGGATTGACCCGTCCGGGTTCAAATTTAACTGTCCCAACACGTCACCAGCGCTGTTCAAGGCGCGGATAGCGTAAGAATCGTTTAGTTGACTTACTTGCGTCCGTGTGGTGATTTCTTGTGGAGATGTGTCGTCTCTAAAACTCTTAGGAGGTGTATCTCCTCGTATCAACGATACTTTACTAACGGCCACTGTGCCGTTCCTCGTCAACCAGATTTCAAACGGAAATTCTTTAGATTTGGTTGACGAACGCTTGACGGTCATTGTACCTGTTACAACTTGCCAGCCAGTCTTATCAAGATAGATCCTATCTGACGTGATACCTCCATCGGCGCCCCAAAGCTCAAGGCCCATTGGTCTGTCAGGTAACACGTCCACCCATAACTCCATGCGGTAGCTTAATTTCTCGCCTTCGGTAAAAGTTGAGGTCATAAGCGGTAGCGAGAATCCGTGATAGACCGATACTTGTTTATCAACAGTTGTGATCCTTAATAATCCATACTCATACGGTACTTTTACAATATTAGCGTCTGAGCCTTTCTTGTTCCATTTACTAAAATTCGTAGGGTCGTATACTAAGTTAAAATCGTCTTTGGCATACTTGCCAACCTCAGTTTGGAAGATCTGACTGGACATAACCAATCGTGATAACTTATCGGGTGCGTCTGTTTCGGACGTACCGATAATGCGCTCGTAGAGTAGAGACGTTTCTTTGACTCGTTGAAAGTCTGTCTCATTGACTTTTCCGGCAATCTGACTAGATAATGTGGTCAACTGGCCATCAATACCTTGTTTAAACTCAGCTAGTTTAGCTTCGTTATCTCTGGTTAGAGCTTCAAAACGTTGTCTTGTACCTTCAGCATTTTCTGTAAAGGTGCTTTTGGCAATATAATCTCTTGATAAGATCTCACGAATAGCGGTTGTTTGAATAGCTGTTTCTTCTCGAGCGTACCGCTTCAATGCTTCTTGACGTTGACCGTCATTATCAATAAATGATGTTATTTCTCCAATTTTTGTTTTTATGCCTGCCGTCGTTTGATCGACTTCAAGCATTTTAGAGCCATATTCATTTCTAAAGGTCGTAACGTCTTTGCTTAATTGAGTTTGCGCTCTTTCTGCCGTTGCCTTGAACGTGTTTAAATTCGTGACGTTCTCGTTTGCGATTTCTTTCGCTTCTCGTCCAAGGTCAGCACTCGCATTGGCTCTTGCTAGTGCTTCTGCACTACGCACGTTAGCGTCTGCGATAGCACGGTCAGTAGTAGCTTTGGCATCTTCTAGCTGTCTATCAACCTCTTTCTTGACCTTATCAACATTTTCCGTGTCAATACGTTTCTCCCACATCGACCCGTTCCAAACGTACATTCGGTCATAGATACCATTTTTCTCAAACCAAATATCACCGATCTTATGCTCTTTGTTATCAGGGCGATTGTACCAGACCTTGTTACCTTGAGCGTTTAAGAGATAGTCAGGTAAGTTGCTTTCAAACCTTTCTTGATTTTTAGCAATATCATCAACTTTCCCAGCTAGACCGCTCTGCATAGTCGATCTAACATTGGTACCGATATCACCAAATTCCACGCTTTCGTTTCGCTCGTTGACGAAGTCATAAGTGATAGTGGTCACCTTTGCGGTCTCATCTGTCAGTCCAATCTGTGGATAATAGACAGGAACAATATCACACAGTTCCACCTCTTCGATCCAGCCATTATCAGCATAGTCTAGCGTTTTAGCTAAATCAGCATACTCAATTTTAATATTGATTTTAGGCTTACCGATAGCGTTTTTATCCATATAATCAGTTGCCAACTTACGCAACTTGTCAGCAGTTGGAATATTCTTCTTCTTGCTATCGGTGCTAAACTCGCTAGAGAAGTCTACGACTTTAATTCTACGATGAGCGTATAATGACTTGTATCTACTGTCTACATAATTCTCTGGGATCGTTACGGTTACTGGATCGGGTTGGCTATCACTAGTATCACCCGCCGGTTTTTCAGGGGTATAAGTCGCAAATGGCAACACGCTAGTATATGCACTCTCAATCGTTTCATCCAATTCGGCTGATAGGATATTACGACCATATTCCAGCACGGTTGGAGCAGTACGACCGAGTTGCTTGTGCAGTCTGATAGTCATGTTATCAAACTCATACTCACCACCATACAAGTCGAGAATAGAGCCTTCTACACCGCCAAGGGCTAAGCGTGCATTCTCCATTTTTGAGATGTCAAACATACCCTTATTAGACGTCTGAATATCAGACCAGACATCAAAGGTCAGATCACCGATCAGAGCACCCTTCCAAATGGCCAATGCATTATAAGCCGTTCCAGAAAAAGCTGTAGCATTTCTCAGCACCATATATTCCAGCTTGTGACTGATATGCTGACCGTAGATTTTAACGATGTTACTGCTATCTTTGACAATCCGTGAGATTTCAAAGGTCTGATTCTTGGTTCTTAGTCCAGCATCGGCTTTTAACTTCATCTCTTTTTGCAAGGTAGCAACTGCAGGATCGTTTACGGGAATTTCTGCGTATAGCGTATAATTCCCGTTACGTTCCCGTGTTACTGTACCTTTAGTGACGTTAAGCTCACCTAAACCATACGTATTAAATGACTGTTCATTTTTATTAAATAGTATAGGTCTCATAGCTTAACCCCCCAATTTGGGATCATGGAAACTGTAAAATCACCATCCCAGCTAATCAAATTCCGTCCAGCGTCTAAATAAGGCATCTGGAATTGTGGAGACCGTACAACCTTATCCCACGCTGGCAAGTTACCAGAGTAGACTTGGTTGGCTTGCATATCTAAAGTGATCTTATTCTGTACGGCTTTTAACTTGGTCTTACGTCCGTTAATAGTAAGAGTACAATCACCCGATCCTACAAGCGTTATGATAGGTTTTGCTTTAACGTTACCGAGGCCGTTTACTGTAGCACCGTTTGATAGGGTTTGAGTTGTACGGCCTTGTTTGTAGAATTTGACTGGATAACACACAAAATTAATTGTTGTTTTACCAAACTGTCGCATGGTTTCTTCAATACTAAAAGTTTCAAGGTATGCAGCACGATAGATAAAATCTGGATCATAAGAGATGGTTAAATCCTTATAACCTGCCACATTTAACCACTCAGAAATTTTATAAACTTCCGTAGCGATCAATCCCTTTTCTTTCACAAAGTTAACTGGAAAGCTCAATTCAGCAGAATTAAGACGATTGTTAGTGATAAGTAACTCACCGTCACGACCAGCAACCGTCACACGCTCTATATCAGGGCTGGAGGTAGTGATCTTCTTACCCTCTGCTACTCGTAGACCGAATTCAGTGTTCTTCTTTCCGTTAAAAGTAAATGTTGTCAAGCTAACCCCCTCCCCTCTTGATTAGTATAGTAAGCTAGTTCACGCATTAGACGTTTCATAAATTCTGGTGTCAAATCTTGACCGTTGCTATTTCCATGCACATTTAATGTATAGTTTTGGTTTGGTCGATCTTCACGATTGTTACCACGTTTCACTTGGTCAATCAGTTCTTGGATAAACGGTACAAGGTCACGCTGTTCATTATCCCGCTTCCATTCATTAACATTTTTGATTCGCTGTGTAACGTTCGCTACTTCCGAATGTTTCCAACCGACACCGTCTGCAAAGTTCGGTATTCCTAATTGATGCATAAAATTCTTGGTCATACCAGCGCGCATGACTTTTGAGCCTCTTGGAAGATCAAGGATAACGTTACGCCCCTCTGGGATAAATGATGATCCGTTTGGTAGTGTTACCATTTCCTTGTAGAGTGTACCAGTTTGGTCATTGACCATAGCAAGTCCACCCTTGTGATGGTTTGTACCATCCTTTAATCCAAGGGCTCCTGCAGCACCTCCGATCATTCGCTTAACGACATCAATATATACCGTCTTACCTTGCACGCTATTAATATTCGCTTGAGCGCTCCATACAGGGCCTGCAGTATTGTCTTGTGCATTAATCCCTTTGATTGGACTTGGTGTAGCGTTCCAAGCGTTTTGATTCTCAATAGCTTGTCGTGCAGCAGTTATTGCACCAGTTGGATCACCTAACTGTGGTTTAACAGGACTTGGAGTACTATTCCATTCTTGTTGCTTATTAATCGCTTGCTGTGCAGCATTGTTCGCATTGCTTGGATCAGCAGTTAATTGTTTGGTTGGTACAGCAAAGCCGTTAAATAATCCAAGGCTGGCCATAGCGTTATTAGTTCCAAGCGTCACACCGTCTGGTGTTGCGATTAAGTCCGTCTTGTGATCTGTCGGTAGTGTTAAGATGCTAGACATAGCACTAGCGATAGCGCTTTGCGTTTTATCTTCTGCATCTAAATTGACTACGTGAGCCATACCAGTTAACGAATCAACTGCTAGTCTGACACGTTCAGCTTTATCACTTGCAGCATCTTTTAAGATCAATTCTTTTTGCTCTGGTGTGAGTGTGTTCCAGCGTTCAATAATTGCTGTAGCACGCTCGCCCGATGATAGGAAGTCGGTATTTTTCATCAAGAGTTCCTTGACTTCTGCTGGCAAAGCATTGTATTGCTCAAGCAATGTCTTGCTGTCAAGGACTGCTTTCATTCCTTGATTGTTACCAACCACGAGTTCTTTTTGCTCTGGTGTAAGTGAGTTCCACTTATCAACCTCTACAAGTGCTTGACCAATCATCATCTTGGCATTAGTTTCGAGGTTGGCATTCTTCAAAAGGAATTCCATTTGATTCCAGCCATCTTCTGCGCTTGCAGCCTCTTTGATAACATCAAGAGCGTTAGTCTTAACCTTACCTTCTTTCAAATCCCAAACCATTGCGTTCCATGCTGTGTTGGCTTGGATTTGCTTTTCAGACATACCGTCTAATTCGTGCGCCCAAAGTGAGCTGGTTTGTTGGATTGAATTTCCAGCTTTAATAGCTTTCTTTTCAAACTCCTCGAATGATAAACCAGTTTTTTCAAAGGCTTCTTGGTACATCTTAGCAACTTGCTCACCGATTCCATCGATTCCACTTTCGCGGAATCTCTTGACCAGTTGAGCATAACGCACTCCATACGCTTCCATCTTAGCGTTATGGTCTGCTTCGATCTGTTGCAATTCAGCAGTAACTTTCTTACGTGCCTCTACGCTTTCAGCATCTGTTCCCTTGATGCCTTCAAGAGCGTCTTTTAATATTCTCTTGCGATCGTCATAGGCTTTCTTCTCCTCGTTCATCCACCTTAAAATTTCGGTCAATGAGCGTTGGGCTTGTTCACGATTTAAACCGCTAATCTCACCATTGATGGCTTTAGTGATTGCAACACGTTCGGCACCAGAATATTTCATATTCTTAAGTTGGATATTAATCAACTCATTTTGGTTAGCTGTGACAATACGTTGTTCTTCTTTGGTGATATCCCTGTGTTGGTCTGCTGCTCTTTGGTAGATATCTGTGATCTGACCAGTTAAGTCATTAACTACTCGTTTAGTTCTTTCAGCTCCCTCAGCGATTGCTTGTTGCGATTCCTTAGATAATCCTAATTTCTCAGCAAGTTCAATTTTCTTTTTTGTATTCTTATCAACTAAATTAGTGATATCTTGACCAAGGCCCTGCACGCTTTTACGCACTTCTTCAACACTCTTAGTTGATCCAGCGCCAAAGTCCATCATTGCCTTGTTAGCTTCTTGCACTTTATCATACAATCCACTTAACTCTTTGGATTGTAGTTCACTTACTGCTGTACCCCATAAATGAGTACGTTTTTCAGCTTCTTGAGCATCCAAAGCAAACTTGGTAGCAATACCACCAATCAATAGACCGCCCGTGATCCAACCCGCTGGGCTAGTTAAAAATGTGAGTGCTTTAGACCAAAGGCCCGTGCTTGCCGCTGCACCCTCAGCAGCCGTACCAGTAGCAGTCATACCAGTAGCCATCTGTTTTAGACCGTTGATAAATCCGCCACCGCTTGAAATAGTTTTAAGCGTACCACTAAATTTACCGATACCTTTTGCAATCGTTCCTAGACCTTTAGCAAAACCACCGATGACACTCGCACCACTGCCTAACAACTTCAATGCTGGGCCGATTGCAGCAGCAAGGCCAACCCATTTAATGATGCTCTGTTGCTGTTCAGTTGACATTTCACTAAATTTCTTGGCCATGTCAGATAGTGTCTGTAACCACGGTTTCGCAGCGTCTAAACCACTATTTAAGGCCTTGAGCAGTGGCCCGCCAAACTCAATAGCGATATCAGTGAGCTTATTTTTAAAGATTTTAAGTTGTGATTCTGTGGTTTCGTAACGTTTGCGGGCTTCTTCTGTTAGTGCAGTGTTTTCTTTCCAAGCGCTATTAGACCTGCTGATTGCTTCACCCATTCGATCCGATGCAAGAGCAAGAGATTTCAGCATATTACTTTGACGGATACCTTTCATACCAAGGTCAGAAAGAATACCGTCCACGTTTTTACCCTCATCATGTGCCTTTTGTAAGCCTTTAATAAATGCTTGCAAGGCTTCCGCTGGTTTCTGCTTCCATGCTTGAGAAAATTCTTCTGCGGTCATACCTGCAGTTTTTGAAATCAATTTCAACTTAGAGCTTGCACCTTTACCAACACCAGCAACCGCTTTACCGATACCAGTGAGCGTTTGTGTCATTGCAGTTCCGCCTGCTTCTGCTTCGATCCCTACACTACTCATAGCAGTAGCAAGACCTAAGATGTCTTGAGTTGTCAAACCAGCAAGTTTCCCTCCTGCTGCAAGGCGGTTAGTCATTTCTACGATATCACGTTCTGTCGTGGCAAAATGGTTACCCAAATCCACCACTGCTGATCCAAAATGTCCAGACCATGTACCAAGATCTTTACCAGACACTTGCATGATGTTACCAATTTTGGCGATAGATGAAGCTGCTTCTTCTGAGCTCAGGTTAGTAGAAACACCCAGATTAATCATCGTTTTAGAGAAATCTTTAATCGCACTGATAGGTACACCCAACTGCCCTGCCGCTTCTGCGACATGGGAAATTTCAACCGCACTAGACGGCATTTCTTTAGCCATCTCACGAATACTATTAGATAGCTGTGTGAATTGTTGTGGCGTTCCGTCCACTGTTTTTTTAACCCCAGCGAACGCACTTTCATAATCAATCGCAGCCTTAACCGCTACACCAGCACCAGCTAGTAGTGGTACAGTCAAACCTTTCGTAAGTGTTTTACCAACACCTTGCATTTTCGAACCAATACCCTGCATTTTCTCACCAAATGAGTGCAAGCCATTTCCGACTTGCGTCCATTTGCTAGACTGGATATTAATTTCTTTCGTGAGTTCAGCATATCGCCCCCTCAAATCTGATAAGGTGGTAGCAGTCTGCAACATCGCATTACGTGCGCCTAACAAATCTTCTTTGTTCTTTGCGCTTGCAGTACTTAAATCACCGATCTTTGACTTTAGATTATTGTAATGATCCGCCTGTTGCTTTAAAATTCCCTCATAGGCTTTGATGCTGGTCGCAGTTTCACCTAGCACGGTTCTCATACCTGCTAAGTCCTTTCCGCCTTTTCCAACATTTTTAAAGGATTTCTCCATCGCTGATAAAGACTTGTCAAGTCCACGCATATACGTGCTTAACTGCTTTGTATTTCCAATAAACGGTTGGATATCCAGCGATGCTGTTGCTACTAATTCGCCTAAATTACTAGACATTTATCCTCCTTTCTCAACCAAATAAAAGCGGAAATGCTTTATCAAGCGTGGTTTCTTTCTCCGATTCCTCTTTCTTCGTTTCAAAGGCCTTAACCATTAAATCAAAGTCAGATAATCGCATCTGCTTAATTTCAAGGATTGTATATCCCTGTTGCATCAACTCCTGAAACCATATTAAGAGATTGTCACGCGCTTCTTCTGGGCTTATCCCTTTTTTTCTTCTTCACCCTCAAGTTCTTCGATCACCTCTTCTTTAATTCCAAGCGCTGCGAGATAAATTTTTTCAAGTGTTTTCAAAATTTCAATATCTGCTTGCTTCAAATCTTCAACTTTGAATTGACCGCCAAACATATCCACAAACATCTTAAGATATGCTTCGTTTAACTTACGATTCTCTTTAGGGTCGTTTGCTTTCTTAGGGTCTTGGATAAGTGCTGATTGTCGCACGTTTTGCTCAGTTGCGAGGAGATTATCCTCTACATTGATGTATTCTTTGGTAAATTCTTTATCGATTCCACCAATTTTTAGCTTGATTGTGTACATTTCCTACTCCTTTTTGGTTTAAAAATAAAAATAAAAAGCATGGAAATAAAATCCATGCTTAGAAAGTTGTTATCCTGCGCCTACCACTGCTGCTGGTGAGGCGCTTACGCTTTTGGGAATACAGCCTCACGGAATTTCTCAAGATTAAACGCTGGATTATCTTCACGGGCAATAATCATAACATCACCGTTTTCGTTGTCACCACGGGCAACGAAGTTACCTGTAACGCTATCTTCTTTTGGTGCTGGTGTTCCGTCTTTAGTTTCTGTTTCCATACCTGGAAGAGAGAATTTACCTTTAAGGAGACCGATCCAGATAGCCTTACCATCTTCTGTAGATGTACGGAAGCAACAAGCCACATCTTTAGGTGTGAGGTTCTTGTTGTATACTTCCATTCCATCTTTAACTTCGATTCCGTACAATACTTTACGAGCTTCTGTTGAAAGGTCAAGTACAGAAATATCCAATTGTGTGCCTGTGATACCAGATGACAATACTACGTATGGGCCATCATCGGCAGCGATTGTTACAAGTTCGTTTGTGATATCAATCTTAGCAGATTTCATACCCGGCAATTTCATAGTAGTTGGGACTTTATTTTCGGCAGTAACTTCACCAAATTCAAATCCACGCAATCCAAATTTAACTTTAGACATTCATTAATCCTCGTTTCTTAATTTTTCTAGTTGCCAATCAAAAAAACGATACTTTCTTACATTTACTAGTAAGTCAATATCGTTATCTCTGTATCTTGGCAGTTCATTTGTTGTATAACGGTCAAAACCGTTACTTTCTAAAATTTTATCCATCAATTCGGCAATCTGTTCAGACTGCTTGGCATTCACACACCAATAATTAATCGTGATCCGATGTTCGGTTGAGATGGCTTTATCATCTGCAAACTCAACATCATTCTCATACGTTGGATAGATACGCATAAAGGGCGCTAAATCTTTACTTAGCGCATTAGTCGGACGCTCTGGGATATCGTAGGTAAAGATACCTTGTTTAAATCCAAGACCAAACTTCTTACCTCGTAGCTTGTCGAATAATGTATTCAGTTCTTCGCTATCGCTTAATAACTTATAAGCTATTGTTTCTACTGTCACAATCCCAATCCCTCCTTTACTTTAGTAGCGTATATTTCCTTAACTATTGGTGTTGCTTCATTAATTGTTTTTTCTTCAAAACCTTGCCCTTTTTGGTATTTTGTACCATCGTCCGGAAAGTGTATCCGCCAACCAGTAGCACGACCATATCCGATATCTTTTGAGATCAAACCGTGGTCGCCACCTTTAAAGCTGGTAACTTTCGTATCATCTTTAGCATGGACATCATCCAGTATGAAGTAAACTGGTGTGTTTACCTTCAAAATCTTCTCGACTTCATCCGCTCCCTCTTTGACTGCTGCTCTTGCAGCTTTTGGAGCTTTAACTTGCAGTTCATTGAGTCGTGATAAAATCTGATCCAGACCTTTTGTCATGTGCGCCTCTTGATACTGATCTTGTCCATATCAAATGATGATTCGTCCACATCGATAGACACGATATCGTAGTCAAAACCATTGAATTCAACATGGTCTGAGCTATCAAACGGGCATTTTGGATGATGTCGGACGTACAAGGTTTTCAATTCGCTCGAAGAAACAATTCCTTTTGCTTTCTTGTTCGCTGTCTGATTTGCTCCCTCTTGGAAGTCCTTTAAGGAAGTTTTAGCAACCTCAGCCCAACAAGTATAAAGATTTTCACGAATCGGAGAGATAACCTCTCCATCTTCGTTCTGACCTCCAATCTCACGGAAGAATGTTACTCTGTGATTCATCTTTCTTGTTATCATCGAGTTCCCTCCGTGTGCGTAGTTGATGGATAATGTTTAAAACACCGTTTGCCAATCCGTGACGTTGTGTATCAGCGGATAGACCACGATGCTCATATTCTTCTTTCACTTGCTTCTTAACCGCAAGTTCAAATTTAGCATATTTTGCTAAATCTTCTGGAGTTACATCGTTCCCAATAGCAAAACAGATTTCGTCTTGCGCTGATTCAATCATTTCTTCGATTAGTTCATCTTCGAAGTCATAGTCAATCTTGCAATAGAGTTTCACGCTCTCTAATAACTCAGTTGAAACACTCATATTTCTAACCTCCAATCAAGGCTAGTAACTGCTCTTTAGTTTGTGATGCAGTGTAAGAAATTCCTTTGCTATCGAGATAAGCCATGATGTCGGCTTTGGTGCTACTTGCGGTTGGTACTGCTAGAGTTACCGCTGACCATGAGACACCCCCGCTAATTGGGGGAGTATTAGGGCATAGTTACGAAGTAACCAGCTTTAGCATCAGCTTTCTTAACGTCAAAGCGTACTACTGCTTGCAAGTATTGACCGTAGATTTCATTGTCAGTCCAGCGAAGCCCCAATTCTTGACGGTCTGCAAAGAGTACAGCACGTTGGATGTCACCGATAAACGCATGAGCTTCACCGTCAGCACCAAGTGTTGTGTCAGAAACTACAAATACTGGATGACCAAGGAACGCTTTACCAGATGCAGATGTGATTGAATCTTGAAGAAGGTAACGGTCATTCTTATCTTTCAAAGTATCAAGTTTTTGGTAGAAACTTTGAGAAACTACAAATGATACGTTGTAAGCTGGATCAAGATCTTTGTTTAAGATGTGCTTGATTTCATCAAGGTTTGCAGCGCTTTTTGCTTCAAAGTCTTTCAATACAGTAGCGATAGCATCGTTAGTAGTATTTACTTTGATTTGTTCTGCAGCTTCTGCAACAATTGCCAAAAGGTCAACATCTGCATCGTCAATAGCTTCTTGAGACAATGGAATTGCTCCACGGTAAGTTTTAACTTTCCAGTCAACTCCTGTAAATTCTGGTTTGGCAAGAGCTGGGTTCTTTTCCAATTCTTCAACACTTACCATCTTAGATGTAGCTTTCTTCAAGATTGGGTAAGTCCCCTCGCCTTTAGATGCTTTGTGGATTGTTGTAAATTGTTTAAGATCAACAACTGTCTTAACTTCACGCATTGGAGTAGTTACGATTTCCTTGCTAGTAACTTTCTCAGTTCCGTCTTTCTTCAATCCGTCTTGTGTAGGGTTGACTGCTACGTTCATTGGAACAAGCACATCTTTGCCATCAGTTTTCAATTGGTTATCAACTACAGAACCTTTAGTACGAATATATGTGTTCACTGATTCCTCGTATGTTTTGGTTTCTGTTTTTACTGCGTGAGTTTCGGCAGTTTGTGGTTCGTTTTTCACATCTTTAAACAAATTCAAATCCTCCGTTAATGTGTTCAAAATTTCTTTCTTAGCATCGATAGACGCACGCATTTCTTTAGCTTCGTTAAGATCAGCAGTTGCACTATCTTCCAACATAGCTTTTAAATCACTTGTAGCAGTTTCGATTTCTGCCTTAGTTTCAGCGATTTTAGCTTCTAATTCTTTGATTTTTTCATCAATCATTTAGATATATTCCCCTTTCTTTTAAAGACCGTTTAAAATGGTCTCTTTTTCCAGCTCAAATAACATCGCTTGAGCTTCTTTTGCGTTCGATTTCTTCCGTGAGTAAAAGTCATCGATAACAGCTTGCGGTAACAATCCATTTTCAAGGCTTGCCACTGCTCCGACATCATCAAAGGACATCACTTCATCCGCAAAACCCTTTTCAACCGCTTCACTAGCTGACATATAAGTTTCATTCCTCATCATGTCAAGAATTTCTTCTTCTGATAAACCAGTTTTAGCTACATAAGCGTTGATAATAGCTTTATCGCTCGATTTTAGCGCATTGGAAGCCTTGTCTAAATCATCACTATTGCCAGATACATATCCGTAAAGTGCCTTGTGGATCATAATCTGTGCTGTTGGACTGATAAGCACTCTATCAGCACCCATAATTGCTACACTTGCAGCACTCGCAGCCATTCCAGTAACCTCTACAGTCACATTCCCAGAATAGCTTTTTAAAGCTGTATAGATTTCACTACCAACCGTTACAAGCCCACCGTTTGAATTAACTTCCAAAACGATGTCACCATTGTTTTCTGGAAAGGCATCTGTGATAGATTTAGCACTTACCGCTTCCAAGCCAAAGTAGTCGTAGGCTTCTTGGCTATTATTCGGAATTAGTGGCCCTTTCATCTTGATTCTCTTTGCCATCTTCATTCTCACCCCCTTTCATTTCTTGGTACTCTTCTTTCTTATCCAAAAAGACATAGTTCAAGCTGGATTGGTAACGATCCATGTTAGGATCAGACGAACGCTCTTTACCAAGTTCAACACGCCCCTCGTTGGGTGTGATAACTTGGTTGATAATCAACTTCGTGATTTCGTCTACGTTCCGACCTGTCACGCTCCGAGTGTCAAAGTCGATTTTGTATTTCTTGCGTTCTTCATCATCTAGCACTTTAAGGGCAAGTTCGCTTGAAATAGCATCAAAATAAAACGGCAAGTCATTCGCGACATAATCCTCAGCCAACTGTGCTACTGACTGGTTAGGACTATTCACGCCCAGCTTATAGCTAGGCACTCGCAATGCTTTCGCTATCTGGGCGGTCGTAAAGTTATTAGATGTGATCAGTTGCAAGACGTTCGTATCAATTTCGAGTGGTGTGTATTCTTGCGTATCGTCAAATACTAGAGGACTGCCACCAGTAGAACCCTCACGCATTTTCTCAAAGTCCATACGGGCTTTCTTGCGTGCTTCACCATTTAGTTGAGCGCCTTTTAATTTAATAATTCCGCTAGAGAATCCATCACGGAAGAATTTAATCAAGGTATTCAGACCACCATCTTGCAAGCTGATCTCGCTACCAAGTGAAAGTAGTGGAGAGCGCCCTAAAATCGTATCGTGACTAAAGAACTTCCAATGAATGACATCAGAAGCGTCACATTTGACCGTAGCGCCCGTTAAACGATCACGGAAGGTATATATCAGTCTGTGGTCATTCGTCTCTTCTACGGTCGTTTCTGAGGGCCTGTAAAATTGGAATTGAAGTGCCTTACCAGTCTTCGGGTCTCGTAAGATTCGAGAGAATGAATTCCCTGTTAAAATCGCGTTAACGGTCATGGCAAACTTCCATGTACGTGCTGACACGTTACCAGTTGATTTAACATTCAAGAGATAGTTCAAATCTGCATCTTGCTCGATATTTCCAGTAAAGTCTTTCTTTAAGAGTGGGAAGCGTGCGATATCCCCAGCGATGATGGTTACTGCAGTTAAAATATCGCTATTTTTTAACGCTGAAATGCCCGTATATTCTGGGGAGTAGTTGCCAGATAACACAGAAGAAATGTAATCATCATAAGAGGGCTTGGTTGATCCCAATGGTTGAAAGAAACTCATATAATCTCACCTCCTTTCTAGCCATTGAAATCAATGTTTTTTATGTTTACGTTCAAGATGTTTAATTCGATCTGCTAAAACTTCGATGATGTCCACTGTGTGTTTAGCAAAATTCTCTAAATACTCAATACGTTCTAACAGCTCGTATTTCTTCTTGATTCGTTTCTTCATCTTGCACCTCCTCGGTCGATGTATACAGCTAAAATAATTAGGATCAATCCAGTTGAAATAAATCCAACTATTGGATTGATCAAGAAAAGACCGTAAATTAAAAATCCTATGCCGATAAGCAATAGGATTGTGTGTATATATTTCAGTAAAATCAAAATAGGCTACCTCCTCCCAAAATTTTCTCATTCGTCCAGTATCCAGATCCGTCAAATGGTTCAAGGTAGCATACTGCATAGGCATCTAATAGAGCGTCCAGTGGGTCAATTTTATTGCTATTTTTATCCTTATCAATACGCATACCGTTATTATCGACCTTGACACGGGCATTATTAATAGCCATTGTGAGCAGTTGATTCCCAGCGTGCTTGATCGTGCCTTTTAAGACTTCATCTCGTAGCTGTCTGGTAGGCATATTCAAAACCATCGTGTTTTGTCTGACTTCGATCAGTGGCCACTCTGGATGTCGCTTTTCAATCATTGCGATCAATGAGCTAAACTGGTATGGGTCAAAGCATATCGCTTGTAACTCCCATTCATTCATATAGATCATTTCTTCTAGCTTCTCAAGCACACGTTCATCATCAATCACACCACTCTCAAGGGTCGTAATCTCACATTCACCCAAACGCTCTAAATTGGTATAGGACACACCGTCACGTTTCTCCTTGGCCACTAATCCGTATTTCGTAGCCACGAAAGAGAAACTGTCGCAAAACCAATAATCGTCCATCTGAACCATCGTAGAAATAGCAAATAAGTCATTAACTTTCCCTACGTCCACCCCAATCCAGACCCTACGCTTGCGTGTATTTGGTTTTTCATCAAGTTTAGCCTGTTGCCAGCTTGTCTTATCCATATACGAGCTTTCGGACGATTGTCGCCACATATTGAAGTTCTTCACCAGCACTTCATTTACCGTTCCCGTCTCAAGGGAGACTTTTCTACGTGTTCTGAGGTAATCAATCATATTATCATAGAGCGCTTTGACTTCTAAGATTGGATTTGACTTGATCCAGTTAGCTTCATCTTTGATTTCTTCTTCATTATCTTGTTCCGCAATAAATGCAAAGTAACCATCATCCGTGATTTCGTCATTTAAAATCCGCTCAATATATGGGTACTCGATTGTGTGCATTGGTACGTTCAAATCAAATCCAGCTGTTGAGATAATCAAAATCAATGGATTATCTAACTGACCTTGCCCAGATTCAAGCAGTTCGATCATTTCATTCGTTTTCGATGCTGCAAACTCGTCCAGCACACCAACATAAGGCTCAAATCCATCTACTGCCCCTGTGTCACGGGAAAGTGGTCGTATATATGATTCATCCACTAAATTTCTTAATTCCTCACGGACTCGTTTAGTGGCTTTACGGACATCTTCATCTTGCGCCCTCAAAGCATCTAACTGCTTTCGGGCCATTTCAAATGCGATCTTTGCCTGTGTTTTATCGTTTGCCGTGCAAAATAATTGTCTGGACATCGCTGGATTTCGACCAAACAGAAATTCATAAAGCAAAATACCAGCTACAAGAATAGTCTTACCATTCTTACGTGCCAGTGATATCATGGCCTTTCTAAAACGTCTAATTGAGTTGTCTGACTTTCTGCGCCAGCCATATAAACTAGCTATGATAAACTTCTGAAATTCTGCTAGTGGGTAAGGTTTGCCAGTCTTGACATCTGGGAGGATTTCAATGAAATCAATCGGGTTCTGCGCCATATCTGGAAAGTAGTCGTAGTCGCTGTTTTGGATATTCTCCAAATCTCGCAAATGTCGCAAGCAAGCTTTATAGACTTTCTTACTGACAATACGCTTCCCATCGACAACATCTTTAGCATATCTGTACGCTACGTCTTGATAATTCTTATCTACGATTGTTCTGATCCTCCTTTCTGACAAAATAAAAAGGAGGTGTTATCCTCCAAACTTATCAAATATACTGGTTTTCTTCTCTTCCACTTGTGGCACATACAACTTCATTCGACTATCCACTGTCAAACCAAGTTGTGATGCTGCCCGTGTTAAATTGGTAGTCGCACGCTCTAGACTGTATAGCATTTTATTCGGTAAGACTTTACCTGTGCTGGTCTCGTATACGTATCCCTCTTTCTGCAATCCACGAGAGATTTCTTTATAGACCGCATACCACGTACAGTATGTTTCTAAAATCGCACGATCTAAATTTCTGAGGGGTAGCTTTCGCAAGTCGTTAATCACACGCTTGTACTCTGCTTTTGCAATCGCATCAAAGTGTTTTGGTGGTGTGATCTGCAATGCTTCCAAACCATCAGAAGCCTTGTCCTCAATCTTCTTACGTGCGATCTTCTCTTCTTTGGTTAAGTGACTTTTAGTAGTTGCTACTAGCTTCATTTTTCGTCCCATATTGACACCTCCTTTACTCAAATGACTTTTCAAAAACGGAATTTTTCGTGCAAAAGAGGCCGCGTCCTTTGAATGACGAACGATATAGCCCCGTTCATAAAATTGTGGGGGTAAATTCCGAACATTATTTATTTTTTATCCGTGTTCGTTCACCTAATCCCGTCCGTCCGAATCGTTCGGTTGACACTATCGACAATCACAATAGATTATTACGTTCAAGAATTGCTCTTCTATCATTACATCTCTTGCAAGAAGCTTTCAAGTTCTTTCTATCCAACCTTTTAGACCAATCTCGCTTGATAGGAATGTAGTGATCCGTCATCGTAGCTTCTCCACCACAATATTCACACACATAATTATTTTCTAATAACACAATCTTAGATGTTTCTATCCAGACTTTAGAATTATAAAATGCTTTGACTTCTCTGTCGTACTTCCATCTCATACGATTGTACTCTCTGTACTCGTCTTGCCTTGATCCATAATCAGACAATACTCTTTTTCCTCTCGACATCGTTAGCTTTTGTGGTCTCATACTATCACCTTTTAAAATAACAAAAGAGATCCGCAAGCTAATGCAGATCATTGGTACTAAAATAAGGAGACAAAATACAACTAGGCTTGTGAACGTTTCTGCTGCCTTGCGAATCTCTTTCTGTATACTATATTATCAGCTTGTGTGTATCATTTGTTAACGTTTGGTTCATTCTTAAATGTTCAATTGCTTTCGTTCTTGCTCTTTGAATCGTTGCATGAGAACAGTTTAACTCTCTTCTGGTTTCTTGCCATGAATAGCCATTAACGTACATTAATCTCAATACGATATTTTCCAGCGGGTCATCTAAATCCTCGATGGCATTTATAAGGCGCGTGCGTTCTTCCATGAGCTGATGAATCTCAGCACGAATCTTTTCCGCCCCGTCTATGATTTTGATGTTTAAATCTTCCGTAGCATTTCCACGCTTGCCACCCTTTGGTTCATCCGAATAGACCTGCCCTTTTAAAATAGCAGACTTTAAGTTTTCGATCTCCTGCCGTTTGGATTTGATCTTGATATCAATATACTTCAATGCAGACAGTCTACTTGCTATGTTCATTCGTCACCCTCACGATAGATCAGAAGTATATCAGTAGCATAAGTGAGATTTGCACCATTTAAAAACTCACGTTTTGTATCTGCAATTTTGACAATGCTAATAACGTCATCAATCGAATTGTCATTGATAAAATCTTCTACTCTTTCAGCAACATCATAATACTTATCACTCACATTATCTTTATCTTTAAATAGTTTTGCTTTAATCATCTTCAACCTCCCACTCCATTCAATTCAGCAACCTCCTGTAACTCTTCTGCCCGTTGTCTCTCACGCATCTGATACTCGCTGTTTAATTTATTTAAAATAACTTCCTGCGCATTGTTCTTATCAACCAATCGCTCAATAGATATCTCATGCTCTTGTACTGTCCATTCTAAATCGTGGCATTTAGTATTTAGATCATTGATCCGTGAGTTTAAGTTGACGCACACGATAAGAAATATCAGCGATACTGTACCGAGGATTGTGTAAAATAGTTTATTCATGTTTCCCCTTTCTGCTTTTAAAAGCTATCACACCAGCCCAGATAAAGCCAGAAAGCCAGACTGTTGCGAATAGCAAGTAGATAAAGCTTTGTAGGTCCATTAATACCCCCTCAAAGCTTCTCTCAATTTTCTATTTCCTTTTTTGGAAAGCCCAAAACTGACTTTTATTTCCTTATTCTCTAGATTAATGTCGCCACACGATAGGACACTGGCATCAATAACTCCCGCTTCCAAAACCATACTGTCTGCATCAAAATCTTCAACAGTCGGAGAAAGTATTGACCATTTCTTATCATCAGCCGTTTTTATTTTCAAACCCAAAAGACGGCTGTTGTATAATCCGCGATACTTCCTAATCAATCGTTTTCTTGCTTTATTTAATGACATTGTCTTGTTTCTCCTGTAATTCGATTTCTTTCAGCTTTCAATTTTAAGCTAGTATCATCACCGAAACATACTAGAGTTGTTTCTTCTTCCCATTGATTCTTAGTATAAGGATATCTGTTTGGTCGTTTCATGTTCACTCCCTGTAATAGTTATAAATTTCAATAGCTGGAATTGACTCGTTATTAAATGCAGAAGTAATTATCAGATCGCTTCCCACTTTTCTATGAAATTCTAGTAACTCCTCTATCGAATTGATTTCGATAAAATACCCCTCTGCACCATTCGGGAATTCTCTTTGTATTCGACCTTTAGACGCTTTGTGATTTACTCCTTTAGAAAGCCAATTGCCTTCCAACCGAGATAATCGCTTATCAAATTCTTCAAAGCTCGAAAAACCCCTAACTTCTACCTTTTTATATTTTTTAATCACGGTGTTAGGGATTCTTTCTTCAACTGACCCACTTGTGCTTGTTAATAAGAATTCCATCACTCCACCTCGTTTCTTAATTCAAAATCAATTCCATACATCAGAAGATGATTTTGAAAATCGACAAATTCTTGAACCGCTTCAGCTTCTCTAAAATCATACTCCTCAATTTCTAGCAATAAATCATCAACATCATTTAATTGGACGCTTCCATATCCTGTTCTTTTATGTTCCATGACTTTTTCATAGCCATCTACATCAATTGTGTAGCGTACTTTTCCACTTGAATAATCATATTTGTAATTCTTAATTATCATCACTCTACCTCCAACAATTCCGGATTTTCTAGCGAATTTCCGATAATCTCAAACTTATAATAAGAGAGATATAGCGGTTGCCATTCTGTCGTTCTATTTTTCAATTCGTCTACAAACTCGTAGATAAAACCAGCATAAGAACCGTGCCATTTAACAATAACTTTTCTGCCATTATAATCAAGGATATCTTTTTCAAAGATCTCCTTACCGTTCTTATCATGCAAGCCTGTTGATTGCATGAGAATGATCTCATCTTTCCGAACGTCCGTACCTAGAATTTTCCCTTTAAACAATACAGTAGATACATTCCCATCATCATCAAATCTTATACGTCTGACTTGACCTAATTCGTCCCATGTTTTGTGCCACGCTCTAAATCGTAACAAATCTACCATGTTTTCTCACTTTCTCTTTTGCATGCAACCTTGAATGTTCTGAGAATGACATTAATTCAATATTCTCAGGCCTATTGTCTAATTTGTTTTCATTTACATGATGTGCAACTTCATCACTTTTTAAAAACCTACCTAATTTCTTTTCCAATACCAATCTGTGCTTTCCAATATACCCTGACTTCATAGCATTAGGATGTTCAGGCTTGTAGATGTATTCATACCCACTAATAATGATACTTTCTTTATAAGAACCCCTCCTAATACCTAACTGAGAACAAGATTGACTACAAGCTGTCAGTCTGTTGCCTTCCCCTGTAGGTCTAATGACACGAGAACCGCAACGGGGACACTCAAATAATGAACAATACTCCAAGTTTTTCCTATTATTTATCCTCATTTTCCCTAATTTCTTAATTGGTATCATCTTGATTGGTATCATCTTGCACCTCCTCATTATCGTTTTCGAAATATTCTCTAAGGATTTTCAAAGCGTGCTTTTGACCATTTTTTATGAATTCTAGGTATTCTTCGTCTGACAATATCATTCTTCCACCTCCTCAACTTCAAACAACGGACTATCAAACACTTCACCAAAGCCCCCCTCTTCAAGCTGCTCTTTTGTGTGTTCTGTACGGAATTTTTTATCTCTTTTTATTTCTGTCAACGCCCAAGCGTTTAAATGCTTAATACAGGTTAAGTAATTATAATTTTCATCAACATTCTTGAGTCTTATGTAATACCGCTTCTCTTCCTCAACCTCGTAGCCGTCAAGCCAAGCGCGGGCGAAAAATTCTTGATTTTCCCAACTTGAAAGCCATGTTTTAACTTCTCCTTTGGCATATTCGAAAGCACCAGTTAATGAAATAATATTGTTCTCTTTGCATGCCTCAATCCAATCCGCAATAAATTGCGGTATTTGGACTCTTTCAGGTTTATCTAGTTGTTCCAACTCATGAATTACCTTATTAACCGAAACTGTTTCACAAAAATTGGAAATTCTTTTGTAATCTTCAATCAACTCTTGTTTATTCATCACTCCACCTCCTTAACCTCAAACAGCGTACTGTTAAACACTTCCCCAAATCCAGCTTTCTCTAGTTCTTTGCGGGTGTGATGTGTTTGATATAAAGTATTTTTGTCTTTGCTTGAAAATATCCAGTAGTTTTCATTTCTGTGCCTATTTAAAAAATTAAAATCTGTATCAATACCTTTCATCTTCACCAGATACCGCTTCTCTTCCTCAACTGTGTAGCCAAATTGGTGCATGTTCACAAGAATCTTGAATGGTTCTGTTTTTGGCTCATTAAACCATTTTTTAAAACTAGTATCTTCCTGCATATCAAACCTATACACATAATCCCAAATGCAAAATTCAAAATTATATTTATGTTTTTCATACCAATCCGCCACAAACTGCGGTACGACTGGTTTATTCAATTCTTGCCGAATTTTATCAGCGTCTTTTAATTGCTGACCAACCCATTCACCCTCAAGCTTACCTTGCTCATATCCATCTTTGTATTTAGCTGATCCATAATCACTGCCCAGCTCATTTAAAATTTCATTGAGCCATACTTTTTGAGTGTCAAGACCAAAAACTTTAATTCGTTTGATAACGTCTTTTAGCTTGATAGGTTCGTCTAGTTGTTTCAGATCTTTCAAAACTTCATCAGTTGCGACAATCGCATAAATAGTATCCTCATACTTTTTAATCAACTCTTGTTTATTCATCTTCTTCCTCCCCGTAATAATCTTCCACTAGTGCATCTAACCAAGACCACTCGTCAACATCGTCAATTGGTTCAACATCTCTTTCTTGTAACCAAGCTGAGAAATTAACCACATTATCAATATAGATTGTGTTGTAATCTCCCCAGTCCCACCAAGTAAGATGGATCACAGTTGCCTTTCCGTTTTCGTCCTCAACCGTGATTGAACCATTTTCAACCCAAGCTGTCCCAAAACATAATTCACAAGTTCCGGTTTGCTCTTCCTTAATGTCTGACATGTATTCAATGACTTTATACTTCATTCTTCAATTCCTCCTCTTTCACGAAGCACCCATCAATCCATTTACCCTTACGATCTTTGATTTCGTTATAGGCTAGCTCAAAGCAATCTGCGAAGTCGTAGCCGAGTGCCTTACTAATAGATTTTAAGTAAGCTACTGCACGCACTAGATTATGCCGACACATTTCTTTACTTGCTAAATCCTGTGACAACTGAAACTCAGAAATATTTGCATTTAACAATTTAAAACTTTCCATCACCTCTTTAGGTCTGACACCATCTGCTCTCTCGAAGATATTGTGTACGTCGTCTTTAATCAATAATGCCAACCCTACAATCACAACCGCACAATCACCAATACTGTCCTTTGTCAGCTTTTCGTTTTGCTTTAGATACCCAGCGCATAACTCACCGAATTCCTCACTTAATTTCAAAGCCTGCTTATCCAATCGTCCACCATTTTCTAAATCACGGTCAATAAACCATTTCTTAGTTAGTGTTACCAATTCGTTTTCTAATTCCATAATTTTTTTATCTATCCTTTCTTTGATTGCTCGTGATCTCCCAATCACTGCTGTTTTACCAATGTTTTTTTGTATAAGCAGGTCACTGCTTGTATCCTGTAGTCGCTGTCGATCCAGTCGAATTGATCGCTTGATTAATTCAATTTCCATATTATTCTCTATCCACTTTACTAAAATAGGGGAGTTGCTCATGCTCCCCTTCTTAGAAAAACTAGATTAGAGGGCCTTTCTAAAAATATAGTGAGCAATGGCCAGTAGATGAGGTTGCACTATCTAAAGGAGTCTACAACTGGCCAGCTATCGGGACAGGGCGATAGCAATGAAATAAAACGTATTAAAAAATATAAGGAGATCATAAGGAAGAATGCTCCCGTCCTAAAAGTTATGGAAGGAGTCGAACCTTCCGAGGCTTCCACCCCTCGACCGTCATAACCCGCAGTGGATCAACAACACTGCTCTGAACTATCATCATTACCAGCTTATGGTATTTTTTGTTGATCGTTCGGGAACGTATATCAGATTCCCTTGTATGTAAATTTATGTAAGAAAGGACTCTCCTTTTTAATTTAATATAGGTGATATACAGGTTAGTCGTGTGTTAACCAACAGTTTTATCACGACTATTTTGAAGCGCCCCACTCGCTTCGTATCAGTGTTTTATTGTTATTGTTTGTGAGGTTATGACTGACAAACTCGTTACAATCTGCCAGCCTAAAAATTAGATGCCTAATGCCCACGCTCGTTCTTGGTAGTATTTTTTAATTGCTATCCGTTCCTTGCTTGGTTTTCTGGTTCTAACACTAGCATCGGTTATACTTTCAACAAAGCTCTCTCGTGCTTCTATTGCTACTTTGTAAACTTGTGAAGGGTTTTCGATAAAGTAGTCCATACATTGCAGCAAGAAATCATCATCTAGCAACCCCTCAAAGTAGATCAAGTAGATTGTAGATGGCATTTTATTTTCTTTTTTTGCCACACGAATCCTATGCGCTACCTCTGCTGGTCTTTCTGCTCCTTGGCTCTTAAATACTTCAGTTATTTTCTTGTATTTACCAGTTAGCTCGTCATATTGTTTAAAAAATTCTTCCACTAGTGACATCATTCACCCCTCACTTATTTAAACGTCATCGTCATTCGTAGCAACTCCCGATTTGTTTGGATCTTCGCTTTCACTTCCTGCTTCTGCATTTGTATTTTCAGCAGTTGGTTGTTTAATGTCTTCCGCTGTTTCATTTTTTTCTGTTCCAATTCGTCCAGTTTCTGCATTTGTAACTGTGCCTGCTTCATTTCCTGTTGTAGCTGTTCTTTGTACGTTGGTTTCATTTGCAAATACTCCATGTACGATATCCAGCGCATCTTCTACACTACGTGCGATTCCTGCAAGTGCGCCACGCGCCTTTACTGTTTTAATAAAACTCTTTTGCTCTGGTCTTACTTGACCTTTTGCGTTTTTTACTTCAATGTAAAATATTTTTCCATCGGGTCTAAAACCGTATAAATCCGGATGGCCTTTTGGCAATCCCGTATCGAACCATCTGCCATCTGCGGTTTTTACTTTCCCGACATTTGCCCTAAACACTGTATAGCCATTTTCAGTTAAGGCCACCCGTATTTCATTCTGTATAGTATGTTCAGTTTTCACAATCTCCTCCAAATTTTACCGTTTCTGTTTTTTAAAAGGTAAACTCTCTAAACCTTACAGCCTCAAGGGTTTAACATCACTTTTTTCATAGAATTTACCGTTAACCTTACCGTTTCTCTTTATATATATTTTTATTATTTATTTATTTATTATTTTAATAGTAATAGAAAGGTTAAAAGGTAAATAAGGTAATGTAAACCCTTGGTGCATAAGGTTTTGAAGTGTTTACCGTTTGCAATTTTAAACGGTAAATAAACGGTTAACGGTTAATTTTTTCGTAACCTGTCGTAATGATTTTATTTTCATCATCACCCCATGAGAACCCCATATAGTAAGGCGGTACATCTACGGACGGGATAAATTTACCTAAAGGCTGGAATTTTTTCTTAACCCATTCGGGAGGGATGTTTTTCGCTAACTGATTTTCAAACTTCCTTTTAGTCAGCTTCGTCACTCCCTCATCTTTGCACCACTCTTGATACAACCACCACAGATACCTTGAGGGGAGGCGGGTGGATTCGAATTTATTGAACCACTCCATGACAAACGCTTTAACTGTGTCGTTTGATTCCTTGAAATCTTCGAGAGCTTCAAGCGATGCTTTCGGTTCAATAAATCTGTCAAATGAGATTTCTAAGGCTTTCTTCAAAACGTATTCCAATACTTCCTCACGGTAGATGTAATCGTCTTTGATTGCCCAATTATCATCTTCGCTGGAGAATGATTTTTTAAATGGTATGATTGCAAATCGTCTGTATGTACCGTTCGTTTTATTTTTAAAACGTGGGAGTTCATTAGTAGACTGGATAACGGTTTTTTTAAACACTGTTGTGTAAGGCTGTTTGTTTTTTTCTTCGACCAGTACGGGTTCACCCGTTACCACGCTATTAAAGTTTGATGATTCGTCAACATAGATGCCTGCTTGGACATCATCACCAATCACTACCGTTTTACCCTCAATCATTGAGAGCGAGAAACGTTCTGCGAATTGATTGATCTTCAGACTAGCTACGTTCTTCATCCCGACCACGTTCGTTATTAACTGCTGGACTGTACCCTTACCATCGTTCCCCTCACCGACAAACCAGATCGATTTGCGGTATGAGTAGTTACCGTTAAGACTTGCAGAAATAACTTGCCAGATAAGTTTTACCAGTTCTTCATCTCCACTCATTAAATCCAATAACCAATCATCTACGTTCCAACCGTCAATAGTTGGAGATTTCGCAAAGTGGTTATATTCAGTGGCGATGGTTGAGAATGCTACAAACTCGTGTGTAAATCCTGTGAGGATTTTTCTTCGTTTGTCGTAAATACCATTTTTCACTAAGATGAAACGCTTAGGGTCTTTGTATTCTCCTGTGGAGAAGTTACATGAGAAGTGTTCGTGTTGGTTAACCCGTGGTGTTGCTGAGAGCATAAAGAGTACATTCTTTGCGCGTGCCTCGCTAAAGTTTGGCTCTAATAATCGAATAATCTTATATGCATAGCTGGGATCTTTGTGGTAATATCCATGATCTGGATCATAGACTGCTACACGGTCATTCGATAGGTTGACGATGTAAAGAATTTCTTCCATTCCTTGTGCTACTGCTAATTCAGTGAGGCGCGTGGGTGGATTTTTCTTTGGTGTTACCGTATTAGTGACTGGATCATAATCGTTTTTATGTTCTTCCAGCCATCGATTACGATAATCACGACACGCTAACCGAATTTCTCGCCAGTCGTTTGGCTTCTCGATAATCTCGATAAGATGCCGTTGTTGTTGCATTTCTCGATACTGCTGTTTTAATAATTCAAGATCCATCCATATCCTTTCTAAGCATGCTCTCGAACGTTCGGTCTAATTCGCTTTGCGGTAGACTTTCGGGTGTGTAGTGATTCGCTAGTTTTGCAAGTAAATAGATTGCGTCCACTTCCACTCCACGAAGAAGCAGACCACCGATAAAACTCGCAAGAGCGTTATTTCTACCACCTTTATCTCCTAAACCATATACGACTTGCTCAAAGAGTTTTGCTGTTTTGCTTGAATACTCACCTTTCTGATAATCCGTTGTAAAATTCACCTTAGATTTTTTCTTTTCAGTTTTTAAAATTTCTAAAATCTCTGGTGGACACTCAGCGATAGGGTGCTTATTCTTCCACTTATACTGACCTTTAGAATTATTGCTTGGTGGTACTAAAATATAATTATTTCTGTTTGCTTTGATGTCTATACCAGCTTTGATTCGTATATCTTGACTAATCTCAACCCCTTGAGGTTTCTTTAAATAGATATGCTCTCCACCGCTTGGGGTGGTCACTCTCAAAGTTTCTGGTATGTATTGTGACAACTCCCAATCATTTAACGACTGGTAGCCGTTTTCGGTTTTATTGACATCAATATCAATGACGAAAAAATCTACTGTTCTGAGCGCTATATTCGCTTCTGGTTCTTCGTGCCAAAACCGTCTGATATCGTCAGCAGTAAATGTGCTATCTTTAAACTTAGTGATAGCACGCTTACTACGTTTGTCAATAGGAATGACAGAAAACCCATTTGCTTGATAATTCAGCGCATAATCTACCATCCCTACCATAGTCTTAGAATGGCAAATCTAAATCATCGATCTGTTGCTCTGTTGAGGTTCCAGCGAAAGGTGGCAATTCTGATTGTTCCATCTTCGTTACATTCAGATTGTCGTAAGTCTGACCGTTGTATTCTGATGTAACGTTTTTAACTGTTACTTTTAAAGACTTACCACGGATCAACTCAAGGAATTGATCGATAGAGTTGATCTCGATTCCCTCTGGAATTTTAACCGCTTTAGCATAGCGTTGAAGCGCCCACGTTGGGTATTGCAGTGTTTCTTTTGAAATCCAAATCTTATCAAAGATTAGATTGTTGCGGAATTTCTGCTGGAAATCATCACGAATTTTAAGACGGATGTCCAAGAAATCTGTACCGTTTTTGCTTGCGTTCTGCTCCGCCTGTGTGACGAATACCTCATATGTTCCGTCTGTGATAGATGCGAATTGTTCTGCTGCTTCATAGTTTACTGAGAATAGTGACATAATAAGTTACCTCCAAATATTTAACCTTTTTTGTTGAAACCATAACCAACCGTTTGCGTATCCTTTTAGATTTCGGAATGCTTTTAATTCGGCTAGATTCTGGCATTTTGTATATTGCTTTCCATATTTTTTAACACGACAATATACCATCGCTTCATCTTTTCTGACCTCAATCTCTTCACCGTTAACATTAATGAATACCATTTCTTGGTCTATCTTTGTAAGCTCAATTTCTGAGCGTTTATCATCTAAATTGATAACGATTTTTGGTTGAATGATGATCGCCCCACAATACGGACAGCAATTATCTTTCATCTGCTCCCTCCAAAATGTCGCAAAGCATTGTTCGCAAGTTTTAGGAGATTTCTCTGCTGTCTTTTTCGTTTTCGAAAGTCCAGTTAGTTTCCAATCTCGATCATCGTTTGGTAAACCATGTCTAAGATGATTTCCTACGTGATCGATTAAAATCGCACGCTTTCCCTCTCTGGGGTTAAGTGGTCGCATTGCGAATTGTAAATATAATGATAGTGACGCTGTTGGTCGTAACATGATGCAGACATCCACATTCGGTAAGTCGATCCCCTCAGTGAATAGATTCACGTTAACCATAATGGTTATTTCACCATCTCGAAAGGCTTGCATATATTCTTCACGCGCCTTTTTGTCTGTTTGACCAGTCACGACTACCGCACGATAACCGTTATTATTAAATCGTTCTGCGACTTTTTCAGCGTATACTACGCTGTGGACATATACGATAGCTTGCTTACCGTCTGCCAACCGTTTGTAGTGGTCGATAAAATCGCCATACTCACCCTTAAAATCAAGTGCATCGTCAATCGAACTATTGGTAAATTCTCCAGATCGCTTTCTTAATTTCTTTAGGTCTAATAGATTGATAGAGTAGTAATCAAATTCGGATATGTTTCCGTGTTGCTGTAGCCATCGAATAGATTTACCAATGACTAGATCATCGGCTAAATCATCAAACCCCGCCCCATCTAATCGGATTGGTGTTCCCGTAAAAAATAACTGAGTGGCATTTTTGAAATATTTCAATATCGTTTGATATTGTTTGGCTTTGATATGGTGGGCCTCATCGACTAATACTACATCGAATCGCGGGAGGGAGTCGAGTTTTCGAACTAGACTGCCAACCGTCCCGATGGTTACATAATCGAGATTGACTTCACCACGTTTAAATGTTTCTTCAACTTGCTCATTTATTTCTTTGCGATGGCTAAAAAATAGTACGTGTTTTTGTTTATCAGTAGCATTTTTCGCAATGTGCGACATGACTACTGTTTTACCAGATCGTGGTTACGGGGGTGATTGAACCATGATTTTTTTGTTACCAGCCATCATAGATTTTTTAATATCCATGATTAACTCTTTTTGATAATCACGTAATTCAAACACCACTAATCATCACCCCCTTTAAATAACTCTTCGACCTTACACCCCTTCCTATCGTCTAGACGATTCTTAGCATATACGCTTGCAGATGGTTGTAAGATAAATCCTCGTACTTCTTCGCCATCGTCCGTGGTCTTTTTGACCAAGCGGGCTACCACATCAGTCAATCCAAGGAAATTATTTAAAATCTTAGGGCGAATATCTGGCATTGCACGGTTGTATATCATACCGTTTTCGTCCGTCCATTGGTCACTTGCTTCCCAAGCTGTAAATACGATACGTTTATTGAGTTGGAGCAAAGCCCGTAGACTATCTAAAATCGTGAAGTCCACACGTTGGTAGTCTGCTTGCGATGGTACACGATGGTTTTTACCATCTCGACCAAGGTTAGCAAGACACGCTCTGAATAGCTCTGAAACATTATCGACTACGATTGTGTCGTATGGTTCACCAGCTCCGTTTAGCAATTCCTTAACGACTGTTAACCACTCATCCCAAATCTTGTGCGTATCAACATCTGCGATGTCGATATTCTCACACCCAGCTAAGACTTTAGCAGATTTATCAATATTAATGACTAGCGTTTTACCCTCAATATATTTAATCGCGCTGGTCTTACCAAATCCTGGATTCCCGTAGATTAAATAACACGCATCATCATTCGTAATTTTCGTAGCTTGTGTGATTTTCATTTATCTTTCCCCCATCCATATACTCGCTCAAAATAGCACTCGTATCGCACATCATTCGTACTTGTCTCTTGCGTTCTTTAAAGAGTTCTTCTACTAATTCCTTAGGTATCGTGTGTCTGTACCGTTTTAAAACTTCATTAACCGCTAGATTGATTTCTTCCTCCAGCACATTAGTATATGTACCTGTGTTAATCATCAGTGAATCTGCTGTAACGTTTCCAAATTTGTCGTGATAGTCTGGAGCGCATACTAGCTCGTATTTCGTGTTAACGTAAAATCTCATTGTTATACCTCGTCGTCATCGCCTAGCCATCGTTTGCCTGATCCATACCAATGCCATAAATCTGGATCGTGGTAGTCGATTTCTTCTTCAATTTCTTCGTCTTCGTTCATTTAATATACTTTCCAACTCCAATCATTATCAGAATGTGAGTGCTTGCGTGCTTCTGCCAATTGGTCGAATACACGTTGTTCACCAAGTGCCATAGCTTCGTCAATATCGTTATTGTATTGTTCCATTGCTATTTCTAACTTTCTTTCACGCGCTTTCTTCCGTTGCGCTCGTTTGAAATCCCAAACCGCTCCAGCAAAACCTGCTGTGAAGAATAGTCCTGCAACTACCATTGTTCCTAATAGTTCGTTATACATTTTGTATTTCCTTTTCTAGTTCTAGAATTTCATGCACATCGTTTAGATCGTACATGATATACTTTCCTTGCTTGCGAAATTTCAAACCTTTCCGCTTCAAGCGTTTTAGATATTCATTGCTAAAACCAAACATTTCTTGCAATTCTGCTTGACTGATTGGTAGCAATTCTTTTTTAGCTTGTTCTTTCGCTTCAATGTAAATTTCTCTGATTTGTTCTTTGATTAGTTCTTCAATCATTGCCCACCTCAACTTTCTGTGGTATAATCAAAGTAGTTAAATTTGTTGAGCGTTCCACTCTGTGGGGCGCTTTTTTTGAATTAAGCCACATCTTTTTGCTCAATCAGTGGCAAAATTCCTTTTTTATTTTTAAGTAAATCGTAAAGGAACAAACGTCCTTTTTGAGTCCAGTAAGTATGCATCTTGCTATAATCTGCATCGATTGTATGAGTTTTTGATTGAGTATAACCCTTGCCAGCGTACTTTTGATACAAGAGCCAGGTTTTCCCCTGTTTGAACTGTATTTTCAATTCATGTAGAATCTTATTCAATTTCTTTGCACTCATTCCATAGTCTTTTGCAATTACAGAAATTGCTACTAACGATTTGTTTTGAAGAACCAAGTCGTAGTATGTCGCTTTCGGCTGAAGCTCTTGGATAATTTGATTCTTTTGAGCCACTTCTTCCTGTGCTTTCAGACGTAGTTGTCGTTCTTCTTTTAGCTTCTGAAGTGCTGCGATTGCCATGTCTGGATTCTCCAGCAGATCATCAATGGCATACAAACCATGCTTACGAATTGATTTCAAGATTTCTTTGACTTTCTTTTTGAACTCTTTAGCCAGTGGCTTACGAGATTGCATAAGAACTTCATAGAGACCGTTCTCTGTTAAGAACCATGCCTCTCTATTTTGACCTGAACGGAATAATGTTCCGACCAGCTTTTCGTCTTCATCGATTTTATCTAGCATTTTATTTACACTAGACACATCATATTCAATCCATTCAGCTACATCTTTTGCGACGAACAGTGGTTCATCTACTGTGTCGTATACTGCGAAGTGTTTACCGAGAACTTCCTGCTCGTTAATAATAGTTAATTCCATCCGTTTCCTCCGTGATGTCTTTCATTTCCCCACTCTCCAATTCAATGACTTGATCAATGATGGCGTGATAGGTGCTTTGTGAGATTAAGAGAGCGACTTTAGGTTCTTCAAAGCGAACCATGTTTAGTTGCTTCTCAATTGCTGCAACTCGTTCTTCTAAGGTCATGTTATTCCTCCTACTCCTCAAATCTTTCCCACGGCTCACTAATCCGCAACTTCTTGTTAATACGAAGCTTTAAGTCATCACTCCCTTTTCCATCTTTGAAAAGTTGTGTGATAGCTGATGGACTAACACCCACAACAATGGCCAAGTCCGTCTGTGACCATCCACGTTTTTCAATTCGATCTTTTACAAGCTCGATCCACTTGCGATGTTGTTGGCTCATGTTTTTCCTCCTTTATTTTTTTATAGAGTTAAAGAGTTAGTAAATTATTTTATAAAATGCTTGACACATTTTAGCGTATCTGCTAAAATGAAAGCACAATTAAAAACCTTGATAAAATCACATATCTATCAATTTATCCTGCTCGGCAAAGCTATTTAATTTTTAGATAAGTTTTTATTAGTTTTTTTAACCAACTCTTTAACTTACAAAAACTATTTTAGCGTAAACGCAAAATAAAGTCAACTGTTTTTTGCGTATTTTGTAAAATATTTTTTGTCATGTCTTAGAAAGGCTGATAAATCAATGTTTTCTACATTTGAAATCGTAAAGGATTTATGCGAAAAACAAGGGATTTCACTAAATACCTTGGAAGAAAAACTAGAATTAGGAAAAAATTCTTTGTATGGATTAAAAAGGAATCAACCTTCTGCTGAAAGGTTGCAACAAATCGCTGACTACTTCCATGTGTCCACCGACTACCTATTGGGACGCACGGATAGTCCACGGATTGCGTCAAATGCCTCAATTATAGATACCGATCCTATAGAAGAGCAAACACTCGTCATGTTTCGCAAAGAAACTGAAGATATGTCGGACGACGAAAAAGAGCGCTTCAACAAAGCACTCTCTAGAATGATGAAAACTGCCCGTGATCTCGTCAAAGACGATTCTCTTTGGAAGTAGGTGACTATTTGAAACATTATACAAGACCCTCAAAAGAAACTTACTTACAATATCACACAAATGCTACTCGACTTCTTTTAGACGTATCTGAATACTGTAAAGTTCATGTCTCGCAACTAACATTTGATTTAATTATAGAATTTTTTGAAGCTAACTTTAATATTCGATTTGTTTATTTCGAATCCGATTTAATGTACAAATGGTTTCCTGATAAAAAACAAACAATTAAATATCGATTAACTTCAAAAAGCACTCTTTCTTTAGTTGATTCCAGTTTCTGTAATGTATGCTCTGGCATGACAATTCCTGATTTTGAAACGCAACGATTTATTGTGTATATTAATCAAGACGTAGTGAAAAGTCGGGTAATGTTTACTATTCTTCACGAACTTGTTCATATTTACTTCCATCTTATGAGTTCTGTATACGATAAAGTCCTAGTTTCTAAGACATCTTCTAATTACAGCGACTCATACCCAGAAGAAATTGCTCCTTTGGAAGATGAAGCGAACATAATTGCCTCAATTTTATTTCTGAATGATCAAAAGTTATTAAATTATATTAATATTGGAACTACTTTTGAACAACTTATAGAGGCTAGCCAAATGTCAAAGCCTGCTTTGCATAACCGTCTAATGAATTTTCTAATTTATAATTGCAGTTGCCAAGAGTATTATGCCCTCAGTATAGTCCAAGGGTATAAAAATGACGAAGACTGGGCTATTTTGACTTTGCAACAATTTCAAAGAGAGTTACAAGAAATTGCTTAAAATACAAAGAGATTAGAAGAGAAAAGATTATGAAAATAGGACCACGGACACCGAATATAAAAAAGAGAGTATCATCTCGTACAACTGGCGCTATAAATCGAAAAGTTAAAAGAGCCACATCTCCATTATACGGACAAAAAGGTATTGGTTGGGTTAAAGATCCAAAACGTGCAGCATATAATAAAGTATACAACCAAACTACAACTGATTTTGATTTAGCAGAAGGTTGCTCATACGGTTGCGGTTGTGTTTCAATTATCGTATTCATAATCATGATGGTTATTTTATATAACTTTTTATCGACAATACTATAAAAAATCCCCACACTCGCCTGCAAGCTAGAACGTGGGGTGTACTGTATAGGAAATAACCATTCAAAAGGTCATTTTCTTATACCCATTTTAACAAGAAATGAGGTAAAACACAATGATTAAAAAATATTTAACCAAGGACGGAGAAACACGCTATATGCTCCAAGCATATCTTGGTGTTGATCCATTTACTGGCAAACAAAAGCGCACTACTCGCAGAGGGTTTAAAACGCAGAAAGAAGCAAAAAAAGCTGAACGGGAGCTACTGCTATCCGTGGAAGAGAATGGTTTTACAGATCACTCCAGCAAACCAACATTTAAAGAAGTAGCTGATATGTGGCTGGAGAGCTATGAAACGACTGTGAAACCTACGACATACCAGAATACAAAGAATTATCTCAATGCTATCATAGAGAATCATTTTAAGGAAATCAGAATAGAAAGCGTGTCCGTGGCCAAGATGCAGAAGATTGTCATAGAGTTAAGTAAAAAATATGTGACTTACTTAAATTATCTATCAATCATCAATCGTGTATTTAAGTACGCTGTGCATCTGGATATTATCCAGACCAATCCAGTCGATAGGATCATACGACCTAAACAGCAGAAACCACGGAAAGAAAAAATAGCTCTTACCAAAGAGGAATTAAATACATTTCTCACGCTGGCCAAAGATGATGCCAGACCTGTCCTGTATACTGCATGGCATACGCTGGCATATACTGGATTAAGGCGAGGGGAATTACTGGGTCTCGAATGGTCTGATATTGATTTTAAAAACAAGACCATATCGGTCAGCAAGACACTTGTCACGATTAATGGTAAGTTATCCACTCAATCGCCTAAAACCAAACGAAGCGCACGCACGATCTCGCTGGACGATAGCACGGTACAGATACTCAAAGAATGGAAGCTAGAGCAGAAGAAACTATTTTTTAAACATGGTATCAAGCCGAAAAATATTGTTATCACGAATACAAAGGGCGGTTACTTCGACTTTGCACATTTCAGAGACGAACTGCGATACTTTCTCGGTAAGCATAAACTGAAACAATTTAGTGTGCATAGCTTACGGCACACACACGCAAGCCTACTCTTTGAAGCTGGTATAGAGCCTAAAACCATATCAGATAGATTGGGCCACTCTAATATTCAAACAACTCTCGATATGTACACACACTTGAATGACAAACAGCGGTCAGATGTTGCGGATCGCTTATTAAAATTCTTAGAAGCGTAGTCAAAAACGTAGTCAACGCATGAAAACCCTCGATACACAAGGGTTTTTTCTTTTATACCAAAAAAGAAGCACGAACGCACTTCTTTTCCTAGTTCTAGGGCCTGAATTCTCCAATTTTAATCAGGATTTTCTTCTGTTGGATTTTCAGGCTTATT
>ERZ773213.198-NODE-198-length-38301-cov-3.433797_pt1 | contig 38301 bp, 35 predicted proteins | sample MGYA00580996_ERZ773213 | MGnify/ENA primary metagenome ERZ773213 (study PRJEB29015, sample SAMEA2738152) | human oral metagenome | biome: human oral; feature: human-associated habitat; material: saliva | place: China | collected 2197 ...
TTTAATTCAGAAATTAGAAAAGAAGATAAAAACACCGTCAATATTATTATGGCGGTGTTTTTATATCTCTAATTTTAGCAATTATCTGATCACTCTCATTTTTTCTTCAAAAACTTCTCCGACAGAAAAAGTATGTATTTTTTCATCAATGAGTATTTCAAGTTCTCCATTGTAGTTTATATTTTTTACAATCCCTGAAAAATAAGCCCTGTTTATTTTAAGATGAACCTTTTTCTCCTTCAGGTAGCTAAGTTCATTAATTTCAAGAAGGATTTCCTCCCATTTTCCATTTAGAAATGCTTCAAATAGAATTTTAAACTCTTCAATAACTGAAGTAATAATTTCTTTAATATCATAGTGTTTTCCAGTTATTTCAGAAATGGAAGCTGCTGTTTCTGAAAGTTCGGCAGGCAGTGAATTATTTATATTTATTCCAATTCCGACAAAAAAGTTATTTTCAACTCTTTCCACAAGGATACCTGTTATTTTTTTTCCATAAAGATAAACATCATTAGTCCATTTAAACATATAGTCAAGATTTTCTATTTTTCTAAGCCCCTTTATGACGGAAAGTCCTGCAATTAAAGGTAATTTTAAATATTCAGAATCATCAATGCTACTATTTTCATCTTTTTTCACGAGAAACGTAAAAAGAGCCATTCCCTTTTGTGAAACCCATGTATTTCCCCTTCTTGCCTTACCGAGAGTCTGAGTTTCTGCTGTAACCGCATCATATTCTTCAAATTTTGAAATATTATTTTTCATGAATTCATTAGTTGAATCAAGAGTTTCATAACTGTATATTTTCATTTTTTCAGCTCCTGTCCTGTTTTTTATAATTATATCACAAAAAATATGGTAAAATATATAAAATATTAAAGATTGAATAAAACCTATAAATTCTGTACAGCCTTTATAGGGAAATAACACTTCAGAACTGCTATAATAGAATTGAAAGGAGGAAAAGCAAATGAGAATGATTGAAGGATTTAATAAAACCATTGATTATATTGAAAGTGTCATGAAAGATGAAATTGATGAAAAGAGGATTATGGAGCTGTCAGGCTACTCATATGCTATGTTCCGCAGGATATTTTCAATTCTGACTGAAACAACTTTATCCGAGTATATAAGGGCAAGGAAGCTGACTGAAGCTGCAAAGAAGATTCGTGAAACAGATGAGAAAATAATAGAAATTGCATTTGAATACGGCTATGATTCACCTGATTCATTTGGACTGGCTTTTAAGAATTTTCATGGGTATACTCCTTCAGAAGTAAGAAAAGGAAAGCCTTTCCGTGTAGTTTCAAGAGTAAGGTTGATGTTAACAGTCAAAGGAGGAAATAATATGAATATTACCATTCAGAAAAAGGAAGCATTTAAAGTTGCTGGAATAAATACAAAGAATATAGAGCCATCATCATGTCCCAAAGTGTGGGATGAGCTGTTTTCAAAATACTCTCCTGAGAAACTGGAAAAGCTTGGAAATGGTCAAAGCTACGGGATTTGTCATGATATAAAAAATACGAAAAAAATCAACTATATGGCGTGTTATGATGTAAAGGACATAGAAAAGGCAGAGAAAATGGGTCTTGAAATTATGGAAGTAGATACGGCTGAATACGCAGTTGTGGAACTTACAGGAAAAATACCTGATTCAATTCATGCAGGCTGGAAGTATCTTTTTGAAGTGTTTTTTCCTGAACAGGGATACAGGCATTCAGGAAAACCTGATTTTGAAGTCTACTCAGAAGGGGATATGTACAGTGAAACATATAAAATGGAGCTCTGGGTTCCTATAGTGAAAGAACTATAGAAAAAAAAATGAGAGATACATAGGTTGAAGAAATTATTGTTTTTTAAATTTTATTCATATAATTGTCTAGTTTTACTAATCCTTCACTTGACAAAGGTAAAAAAAGTAAGTATAATTAAGCATATCAAGTCCCCTACAAATCATTAATTGATTCTTGTAGGGCTTTTAAATTATTTGGAGATATTTATGGAAAAGGAATATTTGAGTATTAAAGAACAGATAGAGTTGTTAAAAAAAAGAGGAATGATTTTAAAACAAAACCCAAAATTTTAAATGAATGGAAAAATAAATTGTATATAAATGAAAGCTTAAAACTAACTGGTAGAATAGCAAATACTATTTTAATAATGGAACATTTAATAGTTGCAATAAATGATAAGTTTCCAGAAAACGCAATAAAAAAATATCTGTTAAGACTTTATAATAAAGATATCAATATTGTAAAACAAATAGAATTTAGAAATTTAGATAAAATAAAAGAATTAAAAATATAAATGGAGATGTACCTAAAAACTAAGCAGTGAATATTAGTTTAAAGGTACATTTTTATATTTATTTGTTTATTTTAAAGCTATTTTCTATTCCTAAGAAAATTTTCTTTAAATAAAATTTGATTTTTAGGAAAATAGAGGTAAACTATGAATATAGAAATAATATTACAAAAAATCCTACTTTTCATGAAAACAGTTACAGACAATTAAATATAGTACATAACAACTAAAGCAAAAATAAGTATTTTAATAATTAAATATATAAATAACAAAATAATATTTTACTGGAGGTTAGTTATGAAAAAAATGAAAACATTTGGCTTAAAAAAACTGGGACTTTTCAATCCAAAAGAAGTTTATAGAAACCTTACTCCTACAAAACTTATAGAAATGGCTATCCAAAGAGGTGAGGGAGTATTATCAAGTACAGGTGCATTATCTGTAACAACTGGAAAATATACAGGACGTTCCCCTGAAGATAAATTTGTTGTTGATACGCCTGATATTCATAATAAGATAGCGTGGGGAAGTGTGAACAGACCTATTGAAAAGGAAAAATTCGACCTTATATATGGAAAACTTATTTCCTATCTGCAAAATAGGGAAATATTTATTTTTGATGGACTTGCAGGAGCCGATCCTACATGCAGAAAAAAATTCAGGATAGTAAATGAAATGGCAAGTCAGAACCTATTTATACACCAGCTTTTAATAAGACCTACAGAAGATGAACTGAACAACTATGGAAAGGAAGATTTTACAATTATTGCCGCACCTGGATTCCAATGTAATCCGGAACTGGATGGAACACATTCTGAAGCTGCAATTATTATTAACTTTGAGAAAAAAATAGGAATTATATGCGGTTCAAGATATTCAGGAGAAATTAAGAAAATGGTATTCTGTGTAATGAATCTCTTGATGCCTGATTTGGATGTACTTCCTATGCACTGTTCCGCAAACATAGATCCTGTATCAGGAGAAACTGCTGTATTCTTTGGACTTTCGGGAACAGGAAAAACAACACTTTCAACAGATCCAAACAGAAAACTCATAGGTGATGATGAACATGGATGGTCTGATCATGGAATATTCAATTTTGAAGGAGGATGTTATGCAAAATGTATAAATCTCAAGGAAAAATACGAGCCTGAAATCTATCATGCGATAAAATTTGGAAGCCTTGTGGAAAATGTGGTAATGGATCCGAAGACACAGGAATTTGATTTTAAGGATAAGAGCCTGACTGAAAATACAAGGGTGGGATATCCTATCAACTATATTTCAAATGCACAGATTCCTGGAGTTGGTGGAATACCGTCAGTTGTAATATTCCTGACAGCTGATGCATTTGGAGTTCTGCCACCAATATCAAGACTGGATAAAAATGCTGCAATGTATCATTTTATAACAGGATTTACATCAAAGCTTGCAGGAACAGAAAGAGGAGTTACAGAGCCTCAGCCAACATTCTCAACTTGCTTTGGAGAACCTTTTATGCCTTTAAATCCAGCTGTTTATGCAGAAATGTTCGGTAAGAAGATTGAAAAATACAATACAAAAGTATTCCTAATAAATACAGGATGGTCTGGCGGTCCTTATGGAATAGGAAGCAGAATAGATTTGAAAAATACAAGGGCAATGGTAACGGCAGCATTAAATGGAGAACTTGATAATGTAGAATACAGACATAATGAAATTTTCAATGTGGATGTTCCTCAATATTGTCCAAACGTTCCATGTGAAATATTGAATCCTGCTGACACATGGGATAACAAAGAAGCTTATGATTCTTATGCAAGAAAGCTGGCAAAAATGTTCCAGGAAAATTTTGCAAAGAAATATCCTAATATGCCGATGCACATTGCAGAAGCAGGACCGAAAGCTGAGTAATGTAAAAAAAGAATAAAGAAGTTTATTATAATTCTTGACAAATTTTTAAAATCATATATAATATTGTTAAGATGATATGCTCGTAGTATAGCGAGCAGGATAAAAAAAAGAAGTATACAAATGGATGATATGCTCGTAGTATAGCGAACAGGATAAAAAAAAGAAGTATACAAATGGATGAGCCTCTTATTTTTTAAGAGGCTTTTAAATTTATATTAAAAGTAATATAATAGACTAAGAGATAATCATTATAACTTAGAAATTTAAAAGAGGGGAAATAACATGCAAAATAAAAGTATGGCATTTTTTTATTTAACACCTGAATTTTATGAAAAGTATAAAAACTGTAAAGAAATATTACAGAAACAGAAAAGACCTTATGCAGTTCACTTGATAAGGTATAATAACTTAATATTTGCCATACCTGTCAGAAGTAATATTAATCACAATTTTTCATATAAAACAGTAGGAAATAAGGGATTAGATTTTACAAAAACAGTTATTATTATAGATGAAAAATATCTATCTAATAATAAAGCTGTCATAAATCATGAAGAATATCTAAAATTAGATAAAAATAGAAAATTTATAGAAAAAAAGATGCTATCTTATCTGAAAATATATAAAAAAGCTTTAAAAACTCCTGATACTAATAAAAATAAAACAATTCTATCAAAAAGTGCATTACAGTATTTTCATAAGGAATTGGGAATTTAATTTAAATACTTTGTGACAAAATAGCTGAAAAACGAAAATTTACTATATTAATAGACTGCAATAGCAGAAATATATATAGTTGCTTTTTAGAAAAATGATAGTATAATTATATAAAAGACGTATCATGTACAAATACAATTAATTAGCATAATAAACAACAATTAAAATAGAGTATCTATTGAAAATGAAGGAGGAAGTAACTTTGAGCAGAGTGAAAATAACAGAAACTTCATTAAGGGACGGTCATCAGTCTTTAATGGCGACAAGGCTTACAACAGCTGAAATCTTACCAATAGTAGAAAAAATGGATCGTGCAGGATATTATTCCCTCGAAGTATGGGGAGGAGCAACTTTTGATTCGGCAATCAGATTTTTAAATGAGGATCCATGGGAAAGATTACGTGAAATAAGGAAAAGGGTAAAAAATACAAAACTTCAGATGCTTCTGAGGGGACAGAATCTTTTGGGATACAGACATTATGCAGATGACATAGTAGACAAATTCGTTGAAAAATCAATAAAAAATGGAATAGATATAATAAGAACTTTTGATGCCTTAAACGATGTAAGAAATATACGTCAGGCATCGGAAAGTACTAAAAAATATGGAGGACACAGCCAGCTTGCAATATGTTACACAATAAGTCCAGTCCATACAATAGAATATTATAAGAATCTTGCACTGGAAATGCAGAATATGGGAGCAGATTCCATAGCAATAAAGGATATGGCAGGAATACTTCTTCCATATAGGGCTTATGAACTTGTAACTGAACTGAAAAAAGTAATAAGTGTTCCAATAGAGGTGCATACCCACAATACTGCAGGGCTCGGAGCAATGACAAACCTGAAATCAGTGGAAGCGGGAATAGATATAGTTGACACTGCAATTTCACCACTTTCAGGAGGAACTTCACAGCCAACTACAGAATCCCTTGTAAGAACCCTTCAGGGAACAGAACATGATACAGGAATTGATCTTGGTCTGTTAAAGGAAATTGCAGAATATTTCAAACCAATAAGAAAAAAATATCTTGATAAAGGAACATTAAATCCTCAGGCTTTATGTACAGAACCTAATATAGTGGAATATCAGCTTCCAGGTGGAATGCTTTCAAATATGCTTTCACAGTTAAAGGCACAGAAGGCGGAAAACAGATATGAAGATGTGCTGAAGGAAATACCGAAAGTAAGGGAAGATCTTGGATATCCGCCATTAGTAACTCCTATGAGCCAAATGATTGGAACCCAGTCGGTATTTAATGTGCTGACAGGAGAAAGATACAAGATGATACCTAAGGAAATAAAGGATTATGTAAGGGGAATGTACGGAAAATCACCTGTTCCTATTTCAGAGGAAATGAAGAAAAAAATAATAGGAGATGAGGAAGTATTTACTGGAAGACCTGCTGATCTTTTAACTAATGAATATGACGAAATAAAAAAAGAAGTGGGAAATCTTGCCAGAAATGGAGAGGATGTACTGACTTACGCAATGTTCCCTCAGGTGGCACAGACATATTTTGAAAAACGTAATAATCCTGAAGAGGAAATAAAAGTACAGACTATAAATGTAGTGTTTTAAGTGAAAGGAGAAATGAATGAAAATAATATATGGAAATTCTCCGATAACATTTGGAGATTCGCTGGTTATAACAGTAGTGAGTATGCTGACAGTATTTTTAGTTTTGATTCTGATTTCTTTTATACTATCCCTTTTAAAATATCTTCCTTCTGAAAAGAAAGTAACTGAAAATAAAAAAGTTACAGTTAAACCATTAGCAGATACGTTTTCTGTTTCATCAGAAAATTCTATATCAGAAGGAAAGAAAATAGGACCGGAAGACATTAAGGATGAGAAAATGCTTGCAGCTGTTGCAGCCGCAGTTATAGATGCAGCCGGAGAAATTGACAATGCCTATATAAAGGTACGGTCAATAAGGGAAGTAAATCAGTAAACAGGTAAAACATAAAAAAAGGATTATACGTTATCCTGAATGAACGTAAATATAACCTGCAGGGAGATTGTTATGATAAAATTATATAAAATAAAAATTGGAGACAAAGTTTATGAAGTAGAACTGGAAGCAGTAAGTGAAAAGGAAGGGAAAATAGAAGCTGAAAAGTCTGAACCTGTAAAGGAGGAGAAGCAGGAAAAACCAAAGGATAATGTAGCAGAACAAAGGGTAGGAAATATAAAAGTCGAAGCACCTATGCAAGGGCTTGTAGTAGGTGTGAATGTTTCTCCAGGGCAGAAGGTGAAGGCAGGAGAAACATTGATAGTACTTGAGGCAATGAAAATGGAAAATCCTATAGCTGCCCCTGTAGATGCTACTGTGGAAGGAATACATATATCTAAAGGAGATACTGTGGAAACTGGGGCATTACTTGTCAGTTTGTCATAGTTACGAAAGGAGAAGGAAATGGAGTTACTGAAAACACTTTATAGTACAACTGGACTGGCCATGCTGACGTGGCAGCAGTTTATAATGATAATAGTTGCACTGATTTTACTGTATCTTGCAATAAGAAAAAAATATGAACCATATTTACTGTTACCCATATCTTTCGGAATGCTTCTTGTGAACCTGCCGGGAGTACCAAATGAAGGAATGATGGAACCTGGAGGATTATTGTATTATCTGTACCAGGGAGTAAAACTTGGTATATATCCTCCATTGATATTTTTGGCAATAGGTGCAAGTACTGATTTTAGTCCGCTGATTGCCAATCCTAAAAGTCTTTTACTAGGAGCGGCAGCACAGCTGGGAATATTCATTGCATTTATAGGTGCAATCATGTTAGGACTTACAGGAAGGGAAGCTGCTTCCATAGGAATAATAGGAGGGGCTGACGGACCTACAGCAATTTATACAACAACAAAACTGGCACCTGCCCTGCTTGGTCCAATAGCAGTTGCGGCGTATTCCTACATGGCATTAGTGCCTATAATACAGCCACCAATAATAAAACTGCTTACAACAAAAAAGGAAAGACAGATAAAAATGGTACAGCTGAGGGAAGTAAGTAAAGGTGAAAAAATTTTATTTCCTATAGCAGTAACAATAATAGTTACACTTCTTATACCTTCTGCAGCTCCTCTTATAGGAATGCTTATGCTGGGAAATCTTATAAAGGAATCAGGAGTAGTAGGTAATCTAGTTGAACATGTAAAAGGTGCAATGCTCTACTGTATAACAATTGTACTTGGAGTAACAGTAGGAGCTACAGCAAATGCCCATACATTCCTGAATGTTACAACGTTGAAAATATTGGCGTTAGGATTGTTTGCCTTTGCGTTTGGAACTGTGGGGGGAGTACTGTTTGGGAAAATAATGTGTAAACTGAGTGGTGGAAAAGTTAATCCTATGATAGGAGCGGCAGGAGTTTCTGCTGTGCCTATGGCAGCGAGGGTTGTACAGAAAATAGGTCAGGAGGAAAATCCAAGCAACTTTCTTCTTATGCACGCAATGGGACCTAATGTTGCCGGAGTAATAGGATCTGCAGTTGCGGCAGGAGTTCTGCTTATTATATTTAAATAGAGTACCTAAATTTAATATAAGCAGTAAATGAAATAAATAATTCTGTCATACCATTGACTTTTAAGTATAAGTTTAGTATAATGACTTCTGTGAGTATTTCTGCGGAAGTATCGCCTAATGGTAGGGCAGCAGCTTGGAAAGCTGTGGGCGGTTAAACGTCTTGTGGGTTCGAGTCCCTCTACTTCCGCCATTTTTAAAAATAAAATATATAATATAGAAAAAACTATCTCATAAAAGGCGTAAGAGTCATTTCTGAGATAGTTTTCGTTTTATTTACAAATTTTTTATAGAATTGTTTTTTCACCTTTGAAAAAATTTTATACTAAAAATTATTATTCGGGTTTATTTATAATTTCACTTAATCCTACCAGCATTTTTTACACCTGTAATTTCATATTTTCTAGGTTTAGGTTCTGAAATACCTAAAATAATAGTTCCACCAATAGTATTAGCAAATGCGCTGTATGTTTCCCAAATATCATTTGGAATTTTATTCGAACTAGCTTTGTATTCCCTTTTTCTATCTTCATTTTCCAATATCATGCTATTTTGCAAGTAAATAACAATATTTACTTGTCGTCCTCCTTTTAATAATCTCACGAATAAATTATTGTGATTTCAAAGATTGATTCATAAAATAATATTACTTATCCGGTTTTGAAGTTTTTATACAGAATATAAAATAGTAATATTTAAATATTACAACTAGAATAAGTGCTAACCGTAAATAGTTATTTTTTACAAAAAAAATTGGAAAAGCAATCATCGTACTCGATAGGCACAATAATCCTATTTTTGCTTTTAGGGTCATACTTCTATTTTTTTCAAAATCTTCCAGATAATTCTTATATATCTTTGTTTGAGTAAACCATCTATGAAATCTTTCAGAACCTCTCGCAAAAAAGAAACTGGCCAGAAGAAGAAAAGGTACTGTAGGAAGTCCAGGCAGAAAAGAGCCGGCAATTCCCAGTCCCATGGAAACAAATCCAAGTATAACGTATATTATTTTCATATTGTCCTTTCTGAATATGACTTTCTCTCCCATCTGATAATAACATTAATATAAAACTTTTTCAATTAATAATTCTCTTAAAGGTACAAATTAGTTATAAATTGTGATATAATCTAAGTTAAATATAAAATGAAAATAATATATATAAAACGGAAGTATAAATGTTTAGTATAAGTTAAGGAGGAAATATGTTGGAAAAACTGTCCCGTTTAAGAGAGGACGTGCTGGAAAAACTTAATAATGTAGGAAATCTTGATGAGCTGAATGACCTGAAGGTAAAGGTTTTAGGTAAAAAGGGAGAATTTACAGCCATAATGAAAGGAATGGCAGAAATTGCAGCTGAAAAAAGGGCTGAATTTGGTAAAGTAACAAATGAACTGAAAACTGTTCTGCAGGATAGTTTTGATGAAAAACTTAATACATTAAAGGAAATGGCAAAACAGGAAAGACTGAAAAATGAAACTATAGATATTACACTACCTGGAAGAAAAGCAAACGAAGGATCCCTTCATCCATTGACAAAAACGGTTGCTGAAATAAAGGAAATAGTTTCTGATATGGGGTTTGACATTGTTGACGGACCTGAAATTGAATATGTAAAATACAATTTTGATGCACTGAATATCCCAAAAACACATCCTTCAAGGGAAGTATCAGATACTTTTTATATTCAGGATGATGTAGTGCTTAGAACACAGACTTCAGGAATGCAGATAAGATACATGCTTGATAGAAAACCTCCTTTTAGAATGGTGTCTATTGGAAAGGTTTACAGACCTGATTATGACGTATCCCACACTCCTATGTTCCACCAGATGGAAGGACTTATGATAGGGGAAGATGTTTCTTTCGCAAACTTTAAGGCAATACTTGAAAATGTTGTAAAGAAAATATTCGGAAAAGAAAGAAATGTAAGATTCAGACCTCACTTTTTCCCATTTACAGAACCTTCGGCAGAAATGGATGTTGAATGTGGTGTATGTAAAGGAAAAGGATGTAGAGTATGTAAAGGAACCGGATGGCTTGAAATTCTTGGAAGCGGAATGGTAAATCCGAAAGTTCTTGAAGGTGTAGGAATAGACCCTAAGAAATATCAGGGATTTGCATTTGGACTTGGACTTGAAAGAATTACAATGCTAAAATATGGAATTGATGATTTAAGGGCATTTTATGATAATGATATAAGATTTTTAGATCAGTTCTAATATTAAATAGGAATTTATAAATCTGTATTTCGATATTGGTAAGATTATTTTAAATTCCCAAAAGATGGAAAGAATGTACTGTAATGGTACCAGAAAATGAAAATTAAGGAGGAAAAATGCTAATTTCTTTAAATTGGTTAAAGCAATATATAGATTTAGACGGAATAGAAATAAATGAAATGGAAAATGCCCTGACTATGATAGGACAGGAAGTTGAAAAAATTGATATAGTAGGTGGAAATCTTGATAAGGTTGTTGTTGCACATCTTGAGGAAGTAAAAAAACATCCAAATGCTGATAGTCTGACTTTATGTAAGGTAAATAACGGAAAAGAAATTCTTCAAATTGTCTGTGGTGCCACAAATCATAAAACAGGAGATAAAGTTGCACTGGCACAGGTGGGAGCAAGACTTAAAGAAGACTTTACAATTAAAAAAGGTAAAATAAGGGGGGAAGAATCAAATGGAATGTTATGTTCTGAAGATGAACTGGGAATAGGAAGTGACAAGGATGGAATTATAATCCTTCCTGAAGATGCACCTGTAGGTGTGCCATTTAAGGATTATCTTGGAATAAACGATACTGTATTTGAACTGGAAATAACCCCAAACAGGCCTGACTGCCTTTCACATATAGGTATTGCAAGGGAGCTTTCAGCATATTACGGTAAAGAACTGAAATATCCTGAAACTGAAATAAAAAGTGAAATTTCAGAAAAAACATCAGATAATGTAAAAGTAAGCATAGAAGACAGCAATCTTTCCAGAAGATATGTGACAAGAATACTGAAAAATGTGACAGTAAAGGAAAGTCCAAAATGGCTTAAGGAAAGAATAGAGGCTGTTGGGCTTAGAAGTATCAACAACATAGTTGATGTATCCAACTTTATTCTTATGGAAATGAATCACCCTAACCATGTTTTTGACCTTGATAAAATCGAGGGAAATGAAATAAAAGTAAAATCAGCGGTAAAAGGTGATAAGCTTGTAACTCTTGATGAGCAGGAAAGAGAACTTGAAGATAGTGACATTGTAATATGTGACAGTAAGAAGATACTTGCCCTCGGTGGTGTTATGGGAGGACTTGATTCGGAAGTTACAGATAATACGAAAAATATTCTTCTGGAAGTTGCACAGTTTAATCCTCAGAATGTAAGAAAAACTTCAAGAAGACTGACTTTATCAAGTGATTCTTCATATAGATTTGAAAGAGGAATTGATGTAGAAGATTCAATAAAAGTAATAAACAGACTTGCAAATCTTATACAGGAAGTGGCAGGAGGGGAAATTCTAAACGGTTATGTGGATGTTTATCCTGTTCCGCATGAAAATAAAGTAGCAGAACTTAATTTTGAAAGACTTGACAGATTTGTTGGAAAAGTTATTCCTAGGGAAAAAGTAATAGAAATTTTGAGAAATCTTGAGATAGATGTTAAAGATAATGGGGATACACTTACTCTTACAGCTCCTTCATATAGAGGAGATCTGGAACTTGAACAGGATTATTTTGAAGAAGTAATAAGAATGTACGGTTTTGATAACATTGAAAATATCCTTCCAAGGGTGGATATAAACAAGAATTCAACTCTTGATACTACAAAACTTACTGATAAGGTAAAAACTATATGTGCAAGCGTAGGATTGAAGGAAGTTATAAATTACAGCTTTATTCCTAAAGATGCATTGCAGAAACTGAAGTTTACAGGAGTTTCAGAAGATAAACTGATTGATATTTCAAATCCGATAACAGAGGACTTTGTTACAATGAGACCTACATTACTGTACAGTCTTATAAAAAATGCCAAGGATAATATGAACAGAAATGTTTCAAATATAAGATTCTTTGAAGTAAGCAGAACGTTTGAAAAAGCTGAAGAACTTGCAAAAGAAGATATAAAAGTGGGAATTATTCTGGCAGGTGAAAATGACAAAACTTTATGGAATCCAAAACCTGTTCACTATGACTTTTATGATTTAAAAGGAATTGTGGAAGAAGTTTTCTCAAAATTGAAATTTCAAAGTTTTTCAATAAAAAGATCTGTACAGACTGAATTCCATCCAGGAAGATCAGCTGATGTGTTTGTTGGAAAAGAATACATAGGAAGTTTTGGGGAAATACACCCTGATGTTCTTGAAAACTTTGGATTGAATAAAAAAACTATATTAGTTGCTGAATTTAACATTGAGCTAATTAAAAAGTACATAAATAAACCATTTGTTTATCAGGGAATTGTTAAATATCCTGCAGTTCCAAGAGACCTTGCACTTGTAATGAATGAAAATATACTGGTTGGGGATGTCCTGAAAACAATTGAAAAAATAGACAAAAAGGTTGAAAAAGTGGAATTGTTTGATATTTATCAGGGAATAGGAGTAGAACCTGGTAAAAAGAGTGTGGCGATAAGTATTCTGTTAAGAGATGACTCTAAAACTCTTGAAGAAAAGGAAATTAATGACATTATTGACAAGATTCTAGCTAAAATGAAAAAGGATTATATGGCAGAATTGAGACAGTAGCATTATTTTAGAAGTATCTCACAAAAAAACTTTAAAATGTAAAATAAGAGGTGAAAATAGACATGACCTATGAAAATTAAAAATGTAGAATATAAGAATTTTCGGGGTCATGTTTTTTTATGAAATCAATTAGTAAAAAATTACAGAGAAAATACAGACATATATTTTATAAAAAAGGATGATGACATGAAGGCAGTTGTATTTTTAAATGGAGAATATAAATATTCGCAGGAATTTATAGACAGCCTGTTTAATGAGGAGACAGTTCTTTTATGTGCAGATGGAGGAGCTAATTATGCGTATAAATATAGTAAAAGACCATCTTATATAATAGGTGATCTAGATTCCATTGATAATCCTGTTCTGGAATACTTCAAAATACAGGGGATAAATATAGTGAAATATAATCCTGAAAAAGATTATACTGATTTTGAATTAATTCTGCAAAAAATAGATGAACTGGAAAAGAAGAATGGACAAAGATATGAAACTATTAATATTTTAGGTGCTTTAGGAAAAAGAATAGATTTAACATTAAGTAATTTATTTCTTATGGAAAATTATCCTAATATTACAATTTTATCAGAAGATGAAGAAATTTTTTATAAAGATGAATCTTTTTCGATAAATAACAGGAAAGATTATGGATTCTCAATAATTCCATTAGATGAAATAATAGAAAAACTGACATTAAAAGGATTTAAATATGAAACTTTCAACTTTGATGCAGAAAGAAAAATTTCCCGCCTTGTCAGTAACATAATAACTTCTGATGAATGTAAAGTAACATTTAAAAAAGGTAAGATGTTAGTTATTTTGAGGAAACATTAAATACAGAGGAGCTGATTAAGTTAGAAAAATCATGAATTAATCACATAAAAATTATATTTATTCATTTACTAAAATTTTACTCATATAAAACAGTCATTCATTAAGAAAAAGTCAAAACTCGCCTTTCGGCTCAGACAGTTGACTTTTTCTAAATTCATTTTCTGTTTTACATTATAAAATTTTAAATAATTCAAAAATATAGTTTTCACATTTTTTAAAAATTTTTCTTTTGAGACAACCTATACTTCAAAATTTTTTGAGGCAGTTTCATACTAAATTAAAGTTTTTTGAGACAGTTCAGTTATTAGTTTGGGGATTATGGTATTCTTTAGATTAAAAAAATTGAAATTATAAAATTCAGAAGGTGAAAAAAATGCGTTGCTGGGCAGAAATAAATATTGAAAATTTATATGATAATATAAAGGAACTTGAAAAAATAACATTGAAAGAGAAAATAATGGCAGTTATAAAAGCTGATGCATATGGTCATGGAATGATGAATATATGTGAAGCTCTTATAAAAACAGGAATAAAGAAATTTGCAGTGGCTACAGTTGAGGAGGCACTGAAAATAAGGGAAGCAAATAATGAAGTTGGAATACTTATTTTAGGTCCTGTTGAAAATGAGTGTATGAGTAAAGTTTCTGATAATAATATTTATTTCATGATAACGGATTTTGAGGAAATAGAGTATATTGAAAAAAATAGAATTAATGTAAATGTTTTTCTGAAACTTGATACTGGAATGGGAAGGGTAGGTTTTCAGGAAGATGAAATTCCAGAACTAATAGAAAAACTTAAAAACTGTAAATATGTAAATGCAGTAGGAGTATTTTCCCATTTTTCATCTTCAGATTCTGATGAAGAATATACAAAATTACAGGAAAAAAGATTTAAGGAAATGAGTGAAAATATAATGAAGGAAGTACATTCTGTCAAGTACAGACATTTGCTTAACAGCTTTGGAAGCCTGAAATACCATGACAGTGAATATGATTTTGTAAGAATGGGAATAATTCTGTATGGAGGAGTTACAGATAAAGAAACAGCTCCGTATAAATTTAAGCCTGTAATGTCGTTATATGCAAAAATAAGTCATATAAAGAAAATGCACAAAGACGGTTTTATCAGCTATGGAAATACTTATATGGCGAAAAAGGGAGATGTAGTAGCAACTGTATCAATAGGCTATGCAGATGGAGTAAGAAGGGATTTATCAAATAAAGGTTATGTATATTATAAAGGTCATAGATGCAGCATAATAGGAAGAGTGTGCATGGATCAGCTTATGATTCTGATTCCGGAAGAATTGGCAGATAGTGCAAAAAAAGGAGATATTGTAGAATTTTTTGGAAAAAATATTAATGTGGTGGAAGTTGCAAATCTATGTAATACAATATCTTATGAGATTTTATGTGGAATAAGTAACAGAGTTCCAAGAATTTACAAATAGATATACAGACAGAAATTGTTATATGAGGAGGTGGACAGTATGTTTTTTGAAATTCTATCAGTGGCACTAATAATTATATTTTTTATAATAGGAACAAAAAGAGGATTTATGTATGAATTTTTTTGTTGTTTCAAGTATATTTTATTAATGTTTCTTATGAAGTATTTATACGGTGCTATAAAAGTTATGTTAAAGCTGGATGACAATATTTCAAAAAATGAAATAAATACTTTTTTTATAGTATTTATCATATTATATTTGTTGTTATCTATTATACTGCTGTTTACCAGAAAATTTTTGAAAAGTATAAAATTAAGCAATTATAATGAATTTCTGGGAGGAGTGCTAGGGGTACTGAAGACAACTTTTATAATTTTTATTATATACATAGTAGTACTGATAGGTTCATCATACAGTAAAAGGCTTAAGGAAATAAGGGATGAAAGCATTCTTGTTTCAAAAATAACAGAATATATTTATGGTTATTCACAAGGATTTCCAGAATTTATTCAGCAGGATGTAAATTCCTATAGAAAAAAAGTTAAAGAAAAAGAAATAGAGAAAAATGTTTTAAAAGAATTGAAAGAAGGTAAAAAACAAAATAATATTAAATAAAAATCTTAAATAATAAAAGGAATATGAGAATGAAAATAAAAATAATTGACAGATATATTTATAGTTCGCTAATATTACCGTCTATATTTGGAATAAGCATATTTACATTTATATTGATGCTAAATGTAGTTATGGAAGTAATGGAAAGGTTGTTTGCAAGTGACTTGCCATTTATATCCATAATAGATTACTTCCTGTATGCGGTTCCTGGAATACTTGTCCAGACCATACCAATGGGGGCATTTCTTGGAGTAATGCTTGTTTATGGGGGATTATCAGAAACAAATGAACTTATAGCAATGGAAGGGTCAGGAATAAGTCTCTTCAGAATAATAAGACCTGCCTTCATATTTGGGGTTATACTTACATTGATAGGATTAGGACTGGAAATATACGTAAATCCAAGGGCACTGGAAAATATAAATGCCCAGACGAAAGCTATGCTGGCTACAAAGCCAAGTTCACTGACTGAGGAAAAAATATTTCTTACAAACGCTGAAAGTGGATTTGGATTTTATATAGATGAAGTTGACAATGAAAAGGCAAATGCAAAAAACTTCCTTATATTGAATAAACAGGGGGAAAATCCTTATCCTGTAATCTTTCTTGCAGAAAGTGCAACATTTGATCCTGGAGTGATAGTTTTAAAAAATGTAAAGGGATATTCATTTGACAAGGAAGGTAACAGCCAGGTTGCCGCAGAATATAAGGAGCAGGAAATTCCTATTTCAACATTCTTCAAGGATAAGAATAAGGAATATAAGAAAAGCCGTAGTAAAATGAACATAAAAGAACTGAAACAGTTTCATGATGAGAATATAAAGATACCTGAAATGAGGGAAGCAGCATTGAAAGCCCTTATAGAGATATATCAGAGGCTTATAGGACCGCTTGCAAGTACTCTTTTATGCTGGCTTGGAGTATTGCTTTCAGTGGGACATAGAAGAAGTGGAAGAGGAATAAGTTTTGGAATAAGTCTTATTGTGATATTTGCATATATTGCTATTGTAAACTATGCTAAGATAATGGTACTGAAAAATAACATACCTGCTAATATTGCAATGTGGGTACCAAATACAATACTTCTTATTTTATGTGTTTATTTTTCGATAAAAAAATACAGGAGAAATTAATTAAATGAATAAATTAGATAGATATATAATCATAAATTATGTAAAAAGTTTCTTTCTAGGAATGATGATGTTCTTTCTTATTTTCTTACTTGCAGAAAGTATAAATCTTACAGGTTGGATAATGGATGGGAAATTTACACCTGGAGAAGCATTAAAATATCTGGGTTATGGAATTCCAGAAATTGTTACAAATACTGCTCCTCTTGGGGTACTGCTGGGAAGTCTGCTGTGCATAAGCAAAATGGCAAAACAGCTTGAAATTACCGCCATGAAAACAAGTGGTATAAGTTTTTTAAGAGTAGCAATGTATCCAATAATTTTTTCTTTTTTAGTCAGTATGGCTGTACTTTGGATAAATTATGATACATTAGGTAAGTCCAATACTAAGAAAAACAATATGAAAATATTGAAAATAGAAAATTCTGAGCCGGTAAAGGTTGAAAAAGAATTTATAATGGTAAGGGAAAAAAGGGATACAATCCTATATGCAGGGTATGCAAATAAAAAAGAAGGAATAATGAAACAAATAGAAATAATAAAAATGAAAGATGGATTTAAAGGGATAAGCAAAATATATACCGCTACTTCAGGAAAAATAAATCCAAAAACAAATGAGTGGACATTTGAAAATCTTAAGGAACATGATGGGGAAACAAACTCTACACAAACAATAGATACAAATAATTTCAAGTTTAAGCTGTCTATGGATGATATACTTGCTGAGGCTGTAGCTGCAAAAAATCTTACAATGCCTGAACTGAGGGAAAAAATAGTTTATTTTACAAGGGTTGGAGCAGATTCAACTGCAATGAGAATAGATTTTTATTACAGAATATCCTTTGCACTGTCTTCTTTTATAATGTGCTTTATAGGATTATCCCTTGGAAGTAGATATGTAAGAGGAGGAGCTGCTGTAAATATTGGACTTTCAGTAATAATAGGATATTCTTATTATGGATTTAGTACGATATTGAAGTCTTTGGCTTCTTCAGGAACAATGCCAATATATTTGGCGTGTTTTTTACCACTACTAATCTATATGGCTGTAGGGATAAAACTGTTTATGAATGCAGAATATTAAAATAGTAACTTTTTACTGAAAATAACTTATAGATTTTTAAGATATGAAAAATCAGGAAGGAATAAAAATGACAGAAGTAGTTAAGACGAAATCAGGAATAAACATAATATTTGATGAATTAGACAATATTTCTACTTGTTCAGTGGGGGTATTTGTAAAAACAGGATCGAAAGATGAAGCTGATAATGAAGCGGGAATATCGCATGTGCTGGAACACATGATATTTAAGGGAACACCTTCAAGAAACTATTTTCAGATATCTGAAGAAACAGATTATCTTGGATCAAGCATTAATGCACATACTACAAAAGAACAGACAGTTTTTTTCATTAATGCATTAAGTGAATACTTAAATGAAACACTGGATATTCTTTTTGATATCGTTGTTAACTCTACGATAGATAAAGATGAGCTTGAAAAGGAAAAGGATGTAATAATTGAAGAAATAAGAATGTACAAGGATAGTCCGGATGACCTTGTATCTGAACTGAATGTTTCTGATGCTGTTTCAGGTCAGTATGGTAAACCAATAATAGGAACTGAGGAAAGTGTCAGAAGCTTTACTCCTGAAATGATAAAAAAATATTATAAGGAAAGATACACAAAAGATAATATTGCTATTTCAGTTTCAGGAAAATTTAATAAGGAACAGATAATAGCAAAAGTTGAAGAGTATTTTGGAAAACTTGATGAAGTAAAGACAGATAGAAGAAAAAGTGCAGATTTTGATTTTAATGCAGGAAGAAACTCATATACAAAAGATATAAATCAGGTAAATATATGTATAAGTCATAAGGGATTATCGATTTTTGATGAGGATAAGATATATGTGAATATCGCTTCAGGAGTAATAGGTGGTTCAATGAGTTCCAGATTATTTCAGGAAATAAGGGAGAAAAAGGGACTTGCCTATTCAGTCTATACATATAATCAGAATTTTTCTGAAGGTGGAGTACTTTCAACTTATATAGGAACAAATAAGGAAAGTTATGAAGAAGCAATAGAAATAACTTTAAAGGAGTTTAAGAAACTTAGGGAAGAAGGAATTACAGAAAATGAGCTTCAGAAGGCGAAAAATAAACAGCTGAGTAAAATGGCATTTGCAATGGAAAATCCTTATTCCCGTATGTATCTCTTTGGAAACCATTTCATAAAAAGAGGAAAACTTTTTGATGGAAAAGAATTTGAAAATGAAGTAAAAAGTGTAGAAATAGAAAAAATAAATGAATTTCTGAAAGATATGTTTACAGCGGAAAATATAACAATTTTAGGTAATGTATAGGGGGTAGAAATGTTTCAAAATCAGAGATTGATGGAAAAAATAAAAACAAATCTGATATTAATGGATAAGATGATATTATTTTTTGTTTATTCACTTGTAACGATAAGTACAATTTTTGTATACAGTGCGACAAGATCCCAGAAATTTGTCATGCAGAATTTAATCTGGATAGGATTGGGAACATTTCTGATGTTTCTTATATCATTTATAGATTATAAGGAATATAAAGATCATATATGGAAAATATATGGACTTTCTGCTGTATTGCTTATATTGGTAAGAATTGCAGGAAAAAAGACACTTGGAGCACAGAGATGGTTAAAAATAGGACCTTTCCAGCTTCAGCCATCAGAATTTGTAAAAATAGCAATAATAGTGATAATTGCATTTTGGATTGTTGAAAAGTACAAAAATGGTATAAACAATCTTAAGGATATAATAGGAGCAATTCTTCCTGTAGTACCATTAATTATACTGATACTGACACAGCCTGATCTTGGAACTACACTTATAACATTAACTTCCTTTGTATTCATGATATTTCTGTATGGTGCAAATATGAAGCCTATATGGATTATAGGATTTGTAATTTTACTGTCAGTTTATCCTGTGTATAAATATGTCCTGAAGGATTATCAGAGAACGAGGGTGGAAAACTTCCTGAATCCTGAAAAAGATGTAAAGGGAAGTGGATGGCACGTAACTCAGTCAAAAATCTCAATAGGATCGGGAGGTACTTTTGGAAAAGGAGTATTACAGGGAAGTCAGAGCAGACTGGAATTTTTGCCTGAAGCACAGACGGATTTTATTTTTTCTGTAATATCAGAAGAAATGGGATTTGTAGGATCAGCATTAGTTCTGTTTCTCTATTTTTTCCTGATATTTGATATTATGCGGATAAGCAGGATGGTTCATGATAACTTTGGAAAGCTTATTCTTTATGGAATATGTGGGATATTTTTTATGCATGTAATAGTAAATGTTGGAATGACAATTGGACTTGTTCCTGTAACTGGGAAACCTCTGCTTTTCCTTAGTTATGGTGGAAGTTCCTTTCTTTCTTCATTTATTATGATAGGAATAGTGGAAAGTATAAAAATCCACATAGAATAAATTTAAAAATGAGGAATCATAATGGAAATTTTTGAATATGTTGTAGACAGTGAAACAGAAGGAATGAGGATTGACAGATATTTAAAAAAGACATTTAGGGATGAACCTTTGAGCAAGATTTTCCAGGCTTTAAGAAAAGGTGATGTGAAAGTTGGAGGAAAAAAGGTAAAGGAAAATTATAGACTTTCCCTAAATGAAAGAATATCTGTAAAATATTTGAAAGCTGAAACAGTTTCCAATGAGAATAAAAATTTAAAAAAAAATAAAATAGAAAAAAAAGTACTTGATAAATATAAAAAATGTGTAATATTTGAAAATGAAAATTTTTTCATTGTGAATAAAGAGGGGAATATTCCGATGCATAAAGGTACAGGACACAAGTATGGCCTTTCAGAAATATTTAAGGAAATCTATAACAGTGAAAATATAAATTTTGCAAATAGGCTGGATTATGAAACGTCCGGTCTGGTAATCGGATGTAAGACATTGAAGTTTTTACGTTATATTTCAGAAAAAATAAGAAATAATGAAGTCCGTAAAAAATATATTGCTGTTGTCCATGGAATTATAGAGGAAGAAGAATTTACAATAGAAAATTATCTTATAGTAGGAGAAAGTGGTGTTTCTGTAACTAAAAATGAAACTGAAGGAAAGAAAAGTATAACAGAATTTAGATGTATCGGCAGAAAAACATCCAGGGAAACAAATGTTAAAAATCCTGGAAAAATTGGAAAAACAGCACTTGATATTAATCTTGTAACAGGAAGAAAGCATCAGATAAGGGCACAAATTTCAGATTATGGATATCCAATAGTCGGTGATAGAAAATATGGGAAAAATGATAAAAGTGATATCCTGCATTTATGCTGTTATTATGTTGCTTTTGATGAATATGAATATGAAATTGAAAAAAAGTTTTTAAATAATCAATTTATGTGGTAAAATTAGTACTGGAAAATGATATATTTTTATATTAAAGTATATGTTTATTTTTTAAGATAACATAAGTTATTTTAAGTAATTCAAAGCAAATTTACATAGAGAGGTGAAGAAAATGGGATTATTTTCGAGTAAAAAATCGAAAAATAAATATGTTACACTCACATCAAAATCAAAATTGAGCATGGACATAGTTGATGACAATAAATGGAAAAAATGCAGCAGATGTAATGAAATTATATATAATGAGGATTTAAAGAATAACCTGAATATCTGTCCAAAATGTGGACATTATTTCAGGCTTACAGCATTTGAAAGAATAGAGCTGTTAACAGATGAAGGAAGTTTCATTGAAGAGGATATAACACTTACTTCAAAAGATTTCCTTAACTTTCCGGGATATCAGGAAAAGCTGGAAAGCTCTCAGGAAAAGAGCAGAATGCTTGATGGAGTAATAAGTGGAATAGGGAAAATAAATGGAATAGACGTAAGTATAGCAGTGATGGAATTTAGTTTTATGGGTGGAAGTATGGGTTCTGTTGTTGGAGAAAAAATAACTAGAACTCTTGAAAGAGGACTGGAAAAAAATATTCCTGTTGTTATTGTTTCGAGTTCAGGTGGAGCAAGAATGCAGGAAGGAATTTTATCACTGATGCAGATGGCTAAAACTTCAGGAGCAGTAAAAAGATTGAATGAAGCAGGAATACCTTTTATATCAGTGCCGGTAGATCCTACTACAGGAGGGGTTACAGCTTCTTTTGCTATGCTGGGAGATATAATAGTCACAGAACCTGGTGCATTGATAGGTTTTGCAGGTCCGAGAGTTATTGAACAGACAGTAAATCAGAAATTACCGAAAGGATTCCAGAAGGCAGAATTTTTGCTCGAACATGGAATGGTTGATGTAATTGCTGAAAGAAGAGAATTGAAAACAACGATTTACCGTATACTGGAAAAACTTATATAAATTGGAGGAAATATGAGCCTGAAAGATGAAATTAAGGAATTGGAAAATAAAATTGAAGAATTAAAAGAATTTTCCAAAGAAAAAAATATAGATTTTTCAAAGCAAATAGAAGAACTTGAAAAGGAACTTGAAAAAAGATATAAGGATTTCAATGAAAATGAACTGGATTCATGGGAAAGAATACAAATTTCCAGAAATCCTAAAAGACCTTATACACTTGATTATATAAATACATTGACAGAGGATTTTGTTGAGCTGCATGGAGACAGACTTTCAAAAGATGACCATGCAATAATAGGTGGATTAGCTTCTATAGATGGCTATAAAATAATGATAATAGGCCATCAGAAGGGAAGAGATCTTGATTCAAATATGTTCAGAAATTTTGGAATGGCAAGTCCTGAGGGATATAGAAAAGCATTAAGACTGATGAGAATGGCAGAAAGATTTGAATTACCTATATTAACTCTGATAGATACTGCAGGAGCATATCCTGGAATAGAAGCTGAAGAAAAAGGACAAGGGGAAGCCATTGCTAAAAACTTGGCTGAAATGTTTGGTCTAAAAGTACCGATTGTTTCTGTAATAATAGGAGAAGGTGGAAGTGGAGGAGCATTAGGAATAGGAGTTGCTGACTCAGTCCTTATGCTTGAAAACAGTGTGTATTCAGTAATTTCACCAGAAGGATGTGCATCAATACTTTTTAATGACTCAACTAAGTCTGCAGAAGCGGCAAAAAGCCTGAAAATGGATGCAATAAATCTAAAATCACTTGGAGTTATTGATGATATAATAGAAGAACCTCTTGGAGGTGCACATAGAAATTTAGAAAAAACTGCTAAAAATCTTAAGTCTGCTGTCTTGAAAGAATTTAAAAGAATTGATAAGTTTTCAATAGAAGAGTTATTAGAAAAAAGATATGAAAAATTCAGAAATATGGGAGAATTTTTTTCGAATGAAGAAGAATAGTTAGTAAATTAAAAAAATGATACAAGATTATTTAGGGAGAAAAAAAATATATTTGTTAATTTACTAAAATTTTACCCGTATAAAGCAGTCATTTATTAAGGAAAAGTCAAAAGCTTGCCTAAAAACCCGAGCAAATGACTTTTCCTAAATTTATTTATTGTTTTATATTGTAAAAGTTTAAAAAGTTCAAAAAGAGAGTTCTGTAATTTGGTATGAAATTAAAAAATGGAAATAGTTAAAGCCTTTAAAATAAAGGCTAAAAATGCGTATCTATAAAAAAATGTCATAAAAATGAAAAAAAGTGTTGACAAGATATACGAGAATATGATATAGTAATTGAGTAAGTGTGGGTGAATGTCCGAACGGCTAAGGGACCGGTCTTGAAAACCGGCAAGGCGAAAGCTCTCAGGGTTCGAATCCCTGTTCACCCGCCATTTATTTTTTATATACGTGGAGAAGTGGCAGAGAGGCCGAATGCGCTCCCCTGCTAAGGGAGTATCCGGGCTAAAACTTGGATCGAGGGTTCAAATCCCTCCTTCTCCGCCATTTTTTTTTAAAATATATACTTAAATGTGCATCCATAGCTCAATTGGATAGAGCGTCTGACTACGGATCAGAAGGTTGTGGGTTCAACTCCTGCTGGGTGCGCCATTTTAATTGGTAAATTTTTTTGTAGATTTGTAGTTAGGAGTAGAAACATGGGAAGTATTATAATACCGGAAGGATACACTTCCAGACAGAATATAATGGAAACAGAAATTGCTATAAAACTGATTAAGGATTTTTTTGAAAGGGAACTTTCTAAAGAATTAAATTTAACAAGAATATCGGCACCTCTGTTTGTAAAAAAGACGACAGGGTTAAATGATAACCTTAATGGTGTTGAAAGACCTGTTGCATTTGAAATGAAAGAAGCGGAAGGGGAAGTTATCGAGATAGTTCATTCATTGGCAAAGTGGAAGAGGCTTGCATTAAAGAGATATGGTGTAAATTCAGGTGAAGGAATTTATACTGACATGAATGCCATAAGAAGAGACGAAGATTTGGATAATACGCATTCAATATATGTAGATCAGTGGGATTGGGAAAGAGTTATAGACAGAGAAGATAGAAATATAGATTTCTTAAAGGAAATTGTAAACAAAATATATTCAGTATTTAAAAAGACAGAAGAAATGCTTGCTCAAAAGTATGAAAATTATACTAAGTTTTTACCTGAAAAAGTTACTTTTATAACTTCACAGGAACTGGAAAACTTATATCCTGAGATTTCTTCAGGAGAAAGAGAAAATATATTTGCAAAGAAACATGGGGCAATATTTATAATGCAGATAGGAAAAATGCTGGAATCTAAAGAAAGACATGATGGAAGGGCTCCGGATTATGACGATTGGGAATTAAATGGAGATCTTATAATGTGGAATCCTGTACTTGACAGTGCTCTGGAACTTTCATCAATGGGAATAAGAGTAGATAGTGAATCACTGGAAAGACAGCTTAAGGAACTTAATCTGGAAGAAAGAAAAAAACTTGAATATCATAAAATGCCTTTAAACAATGAACTGCCGCTTACAATAGGTGGAGGAATTGGACAGTCAAGAATATGTATGTTTCTGCTTCAAAGGGCACATATTGGGGAAGTTCAGGCATCAATATGGTCTGATGAAATAATAGCTGAATGTGAAAAAAATGGAATAAATTTATTATAGGAATATAAATTATTTTTTGGAATGAGGGTATTTAAAAAATTGAAAATAATGTAAAAGTGGTTGTTTCAAAAATAAAATTTAAAAAAATGTAAAAAACTATATTTTTGAATTATTTAGAATTTTACAATGTAAAACAGGAAATGAATTTAGGAAAAGTCATCTGTCTGAGCCTTCAGGCGAGTTTGTGACTTTTCCTTAATAAATGACTGTTTTATATGAGTAAAATTTTAGTATATGAAAAAAATATAGTTTTTTCATATATTATATTTAATTTTTACTATTTTGAGACAATCCCTTTTTTATTTTAAATTTTCAGATAACTTCATTATTTTATTTTAAGATAGTCCCGTTTTTTATTCCGTGTATTTTTTAATTGCTAAAATATAAAGAAATGCTTGAAAAAACTGTAAAATATGTTAAAATGTATAAAAGTGTAATTAAAGCATTTTAAGTTTTTATTTCATTGAAAGGGCTGTAGAATATGGAATTGAAAATACCGAAGCATATTGCAATAATAATGGACGGAAACGGACGATGGGCAAAGAATAAGGGGAAAATAAGACTTGAAGGACATAGGGCAGGAGCTGTAAACCTTGAAAGAATATTGGAAGAATCAATAAAACTGGGAGTAAAATATTTGACGGTCTACGCTTTTTCAACTGAAAACTGGAAAAGACCAGAAATGGAAGTGAAAGGACTTATGGAATTATTTTCAGGTTTTCTCAGCAGCAAGAAAAAAACATTGAAAAAGCAGGGAATTAAACTGCTGGTGACAGGTTCTAAGGAAGGAGTGTCAGATTCCTTATTGAAAAAAATAGAGGAAACTGAAAAATATCTTGAAAATGAAGACAAGATAGTATTTAATATAGCCTTTAACTATGGTGGAAGAAAGGAAATAACAGATGCTATTAATAAAATATTGGAAGATGAAAAAAGGGAACAAGGAAAACCTGTTACAGAAGAAGAGGTTGCAAAATATATGTACAGACCTGATATACCTGATCCTGAACTTGTTATAAGAACAAGCGGAGAATTTAGAATAAGTAATTTCCTTTTATGGGAAATCGCATATTCAGAATTTTATGTAACAGATGTTTATTGGCCTGACTTTAATGAAGAAGAATATAATAAAGCAATTTTATCTTTTAACAGGAGAGATAGAAGATATGGAGGATTAAATGCTAAGTAGACTTTTTATTATTTTACTATTTGTACCTCTGCTTCTCTGGATTTTTTTAAAGGGAGATATACTGTTCCTTCTTTTTACGCTAGTAATAATAGGAGTTGCCCTTCATGAGTTTTATAAGATGCTCAAAGATAAGGGATATGAGGTTGCAAGCAGGATAGGAATGGGACTGGGGTTATTTTTGCCTTTAGCGATATATTTTCAGGAAAATTCAAAAAATATATTTTCTATATTCAGACTGGAGTTTTTCAAACAGATTAACTATGATATGGGTGGATTTATAGTATTTGCACTTATGTTACTTTCAGTGAGACAGATTCTTAAAGAAAAGATAAATGGTGCAATGGCAGAAATATCCTACACTTTATTTGGAATAATATATGTGGCGTATTTATTTTCATATATTCTACTTATAAGATATGAATTTCCAAATGGGAATGTCCTTGTGTTAATGACATTTATACTTATATGGGCTTGTGATATTTCTGCATATTTAGTCGGAAAAGCAATAGGTGGAAAAATTTTCAAAAGAAGACTTTCTCCAAAAATCAGTCCGAATAAATCAATAGAAGGTGCAATTGGAGGAATAGTTGGAGTATTTTTAGTAATATTATTCTTCGATCAGATATATTTACTTATTGCAAATTTTGTATGTGGAATTTCCTTTATATCAAAAAATTGCAGTCTAACTTATTTGAAGGTTGGAATTAAAGGAGTTCATGCATTTATTCTAGCATTAGGTCTTGGAGTGTTTGCTGAACTTGGGGATCTTGTGGAATCAAAAATAAAGAGGGAACTTGGAATAAAAGATTCGGGAAATATTCTTCTTGGGCATGGAGGTTTTTTAGACAGGTTTGACAGTGCATTGTTTGTTCTGCCAGTAGTTTACTACTTTATGAAGTATGTTGTACATATGTAAAAGTGTCCAGTTAGATTTACAGAAATTTTAAGAAAATAGTTTATGGGAAAATTATATAATGAAAAAATTAGGAGGATTAAATAAAATGAGTTTTAAAAATGAACAGGAAATAAAAAATGAAGTTGAAAGACAATATAATATATTAAAAAGAGGATGCGACGAAATAATAAATGAATATGAATTTAAGAAAAAACTTGAAAAATCAATTTCTACAAATACTCCTTTAAGAGTAAAACTGGGGATAGATCCTACAGGTTCAGAACTGCATTTAGGACATGCCGTTCCTTTAAGAAAATTGAAACAGTTTCAGGATTTAGGGCATGAAGTGTTATTTCTTATTGGAACTTTTACAGGGAGAATAGGGGATCCTACAGGGAAATCTGAAACTAGAAAAATGTTATCAGAAGAACAGGTAAAGGAAAATATAAAAACATATCTGGATCAGGTAAAATTAATATTGGATCTGGATAAGATAAAGGTTGTATATAATGCTGACTGGTTGGAAAAATTATCATTATCAGATGCACTGAATCTGTTGTCTCAGTTCACTGTATCCCAAATGATTTCAAGGGAGGATTTCTCAAAAAGATTGGCAGAAAATAAACCTGTTTCACTGATAGAATTTATGTACCCAATTTTACAAGGGTATGATTCTGTTGAATTGAGGGCAGATATTGAATTAGGGGCAACTGAACAGAAATTTAATCTTTTAAGAGGAAGGGATTTACAGAAAAACTTTGGTCAGGAACAGCAGGTCTGTATGATAATGCCGATTCTTGTTGGGCTTGACGGAGTGGAAAAAATGTCTAAGTCTTTAGGAAACTACATTGGTGTAAAAGATACTCCAAATGATATGTTTGGTAAGGTAATGTCAATTTCAGATGAACTTATGGAAAACTACTATACAATGATAACAGATGTTCCTTCTGAAAAAATTGCAGAAATTAAGGCACAGATAGCAGACGGAAGTTTACATCCAATGGAAGCTAAAAAACAGCTGGGAGCAGAAGTTGTAAAAATTTACTATGGAGAAGAAGCTGCTAAAGAAGCTAGAGACTGGTTTGAAAATGTATTTAGTAAGAGAAACCTTGATGTAGACTTACCTGAAGTTGAAGTTGAATACAAGGAAATAGGAATAATTGACCTTCTTGTAAAGGAAACGAAGCTTATGAATTCCACAAGTGAAGCAAGACGTCTTATTGAACAGGGTGGATTTAAAATAAATGATGAAGCTGTAAAAGATGTGAAGGCAACTATTATACCTGAAAGTGGAATGATTATAAGGGCAGGAAAAAAGAAAATAGTTAAAATAAAATAGAACTGGAAATCTGATGGAGGAATGAAAATCTATCATGGAAAATAATTTATCAGATAAAAATGAAAATAAAGATAGAAAAGGGAGGGGTGTTTCCCACAGTAAAATAATTCTAATGGGGGAACATTCTGTTGTGTATGGATATCCTGCAATTGCCATTCCACTAAAAAATATACGGATGGAATGTATTGTAGAAAGGGCAACTGTTCCCTTTGTACACAACAAAAAGGATACTTTATCTACGGCAATTTATACAGCGTTAAATTATCTAAATAGAAAAAATGAAAATATAAAATATAAAGTAATATCTGATATTCCTCCAAAAAGGGGAATGGGATCTTCTGCGGCGGTGAGCATTGCCGCAATTAAGGGAGTACTTGATTATTTTAATACAGAAGTAGATAACCTGACGTTGGAAAAACTTGTAAATGAAGCTGAAATAATAGCCCATAATACTCCAAGCGGACTGGATGCCAAAACATGTCTCAGCGACAGTGCCATAAAATTCATAAAAAATAAGGGATTTAAAAATCTTGAAATGAATCTGGGGGCATATTTATTAATTGCAGATACTGGAATACATGGGCATACAAGGGATGCAATAATGAATATAAAAAACATGGGGGGCAGAGCTCTACCTATGTTGGAAAAGCTTGGAAAACTGACGGAAGAAACAGAAAAATTTATTGAAGAAAAAGATGTTATTAATATTGGAAAAAATATGATTTCAGCACACGGGGAACTGAAAAAACTCGGTGTAAGTATTGAAAAATCTGATGTTCTTGTAAAAACAGCCATTGATGAGGGGGCGTATGGTGCCAAAATGTCCGGAGGAGGACTTGGAGGCTGTATTATTGCCCTTATGGAAAGTAAAGAGAAAGCTGAAATGACTGGGAAAAAACTGATGGAAAAGGGAGCTGTAAATATATGGATAGAAGCATTGTAAAATCTTATGCCAATATAGCAATTATAAAATACTGGGGGAAGAAGGATCCTATAAAAATGATACCTGCCACAAGCAGTATTTCCCTTACGTTGGAAAATCTGTTTACTGAAACGGAAATCAGTTTTATTACTAGGGAAGAAGCTATTGAGAAAACTGGTCAGGCAAGTGACCTTCTTTACATAAATGGAGAACTGCAAAATGAAGAACAGATAAAGAAAATAGCAAAAGTTGTAAATCTTTTCAGAGATGATAGAAGTCAGCTTGTAAAAATAGATACAACAAATAATATGCCGACAGAAGCTGGACTTTCTTCAAGCTCAAGTGGGCTTTCAGCGGCGATAAAAGCATGTAACAGGCTATTTGATAAGAATTTAAGTAGGGAAGAACTTGCACAAATATCGAAGTTTGCTTCAGGATCATCATCGAGAAGTTTTTTTGGACCTATTGGAATGTGGGATAAAGATACAGGAGAGGTTTCAGAAGTTAAAACTGATTTGAAGCTTGCTATGATTGTGCTTGTCCTGAATGAAGAAAAGAAAATCATTTCAAGCAGAAAAGGAATGGCTCTATGCATGGAAACTTCAACTTCATTTGATGAGTGGATAAGACAGTCGGAAATAGATTTTGAAAATATGAAAAAGTACTTAAGTGAAGGAGATTTTTCGAAAGTAGGAGAGCTTACAGAAGAAAATGCCCTGAGAATGCACGAAACTACTAAAAATGCAAATCCTCCCTTTACATATTTGACAGAAAAATCCTTTGAAGCAATGGAATATGTGAAAGAATTACGTAAACAGGGAGAAAAATGCTACTTTACAATGGATGCAGGGCCTAACGTGAAGGTTCTCTGTCTGGAAGAGGATTTTGAGAGATTAAAGGATATACTTGGGAAAAAATATAAGATAATTGCATCAAAATGCAAAGTAATCAGTGATAACGATGATTAAAGAAAAAGAAAATGGAGAAGCAGAAATAAAGGAATCTAAAATAAATATAGTAAAAACAGGTGGAAAACTTTATATTGCAGGAGAATATTCTGTTCTGACTCCAAATCAAAGTGCAATTATAAAAAATATAGATATTTTTATGCAGGCTGAAATCAAGTTTTCAGAAAAATACAGTATTTACTCGGATATGTATGATTATTCGGTTACATTGGAAGAAGATGATGGAAATTATTCACTGATTACAGAAACTGTAAAAACTGTAAATGAATATTTACAGTTAAAAGGGGTGGATATACAACCTTTTGATATGAAAATTACTGGGAAAATGGAGAAAAATGGTAAAAAATATGGGATTGGATCCAGTGGAAGTGTAACAGTGCTTACTGTAAAGGCAATGGCAAAACTTTACAGTTATGATATTTCTTCTGAGGAGGTTTTTAAACTATCTTCCTATGTGTTACTAAAAGGGGGAGATAATGGTTCAATGGGGGATATAGCCTGTATTTCCTGTGAAAATCTTGTGATGTACACTTCCTTTGACAGAAATTTAATAAAAGAAAAAATGAAAAACAGTTCCCTTTCAGAAATAATGAATCTGGAATGGGGATATAAAATAGAAAAGATACATTGCCCGGAAAAATATGAATTTCTGGTGGGATGGACTGGAATTCCTTCTATTTCAGGAAAGATGATAATAGAAGTTAAAAACTCAATAAATAAGGAATTTCTTGAAAAGTCTGAAGAAATTGTCAGAAATCTGAAAAATGGAATAGAACAGGGAAATAAAAAAATAATATCAGAAAATGTTGAAGAAAATAGCAAATTACTTAAAATGATGCATGAAAAAATTTATAGCTGGAAACTTCTGGAACTTGTAGAATCTGCAGAAGGGCTGGATATATGTGCTAAAAGCAGTGGAGCAGGCGGAGGAGATTGTGGAATAGCCATATCCTTCAATAGAAATGATACGGAAAAATTATTGGAAAGATGGGAAAGTAGAGGTATAGAGCTACTTTATAAATCAGAGCTGTAAAAATAACCAGCTGAGAGGAGTTTTCGAATGAACAGGAAGGATGAGCATATAAAATATGCATTAAAATATGAAAGTGCAGGTAACAGTTTCGATGATATGGAACTGATACAATGCTCCATACCGGAATACAATCTGGATGAAATAGATTTATCTGTCAATTTTGCAGAAAATACATTCGAATATCCTTTTTTTATAAATGCAATGACAGGTGGAAGCAAAAAAGGAAAAGAAATAAACAGAAAACTTGCAAAGGTTGCAAAGGAATGCAATATCCTTTTTGTTACAGGTTCGTATAGTGCAGCCTTGAAAAATCCTGATGACGACTCATTTGAAGTGGTAAGGAAAGAAAACGAAGGACTTCTTCTTGGAACAAATATTGGAGCGGATAAAAACTATACGGCAGGAATGAAGGCTGTGGAAGATTTGAATCCGTTATTTTTACAGATACATGTTAATCTTATGCAGGAACTTATAATGCCTGAAGGAAGTAGAAACTTCAATGAATGGGAGAAAAATATAGTAGATTTTGTAAAAAATATAAAAGTTCCACTGATTTTAAAGGAAGTAGGCTTTGGAATGAGTCCTGATACGGTAAAAAAAGGTATGGAGCTTGGAATAAAAACATTTGATATAAGCGGAAGGGGTGGAACAAGCTTTGCCTATATTGAAAATATGAGGGGAGAAAATAGATTTTCCTATCTTAATGAATGGGGACAGAGTACAGTATCGTGTCTTCTTGGATTAAAAGATTATATCGATAAGGCTGAAATAATAGCAAGTGGAGGGGTAAGGCATCCTCTTGACATTATAAAGGCTCTTGTACTGGGAGCAAAGGCAGTAGGGCTTTCAGGAACAATGCTTCGTCTTGCAGAAAATAATTCCACTGAAGAAATAATAGAAATAGTAAACAGCTGGAAAGAAGAATGCAGAATGATAATGTGTGCCTTAAATGCTAAAAATGTAAAGGAACTTCAGAATGTAAAGTATGTTCTGTATGGTAAGACAAAGGAGTTTTATTTAAAATAAATAAGTAAAAATGAAGTTATTTATGATAAAATAAAATAGAAAATATTGTATGAAAGAAGGTAAAATTATGAGGAACTTTAAAATTATGATAAGTATTTTTATGTTGGCAGTGTCCTTTGCAAGTATGTCTGCTGCAAAGAAATCTACTGTTAGAAAAACATCAGGAAAGAAAACAACTATTTAACCTAAATTCCCAAAAAATTATACATATGAAACATACTAACTTAGTAAAATTAAATCTTTCAGAGATTTCTGCAAAAAATAAAATATGTATAATTAAACATAACATCAATTTTTAGATGGCTTGTAAATTAAGACTTTGAGGTATCCTATGTATAAAAATCTGGGAATTTAGGATTAAATTACCCTAATTGAAAAATCCGACTAATTTATTTTATAAATTTATGAATCTATCTGCAACTTTCTTATTAAATAATTCATCATGTTCAACAAACAATAATGTCGGTCTGTAATTTAATATCAATTCTTCTATTTGTATTCTACTCATAATATCTATAAAGTTCAAAGGTTCATCCCAAATATACAAATGTGCCTTTTCACAGAGACTTGCTGTTATTAAAATTTTCTTTTTCTGACCTTCACTGTAATCTGAGATATCCTTTTCAAACTGTAAGCTGTTAAAACCCATTTTACTCAGTATTGATAGAAATAATGTTTTATCTATCTGTTTTTCTTCAATGTATTCAAACAAATTCCCTTTTAAATCGGAAGTATCCTGAGAAACATAAGAAATTTTTAAATTTTTTGCACAATAAATATTTCCTGTGTATTTAACATTTTTTCCTATTATCAATTTCAAAATTGTTGATTTTCCGGATCCGTTTTTTCCTGTCAAAGAAATAATTTCTCCCTGATTAATTTTAAAATTTATATCTCTACAGATTAATCTGTTATTGTAAAATAATGAGACGTTTTTAAATTCAATTAATCTTTTGCTGTGAAATATTAAGGGACTTAACTTCAATTTTTCATCTATGTCAATATTTTTAAGTAATTGGGATTTTTCTTCTATTAATCTATCACTTCTTTTTTCTATTGATTTTGCTCTTTTCATCATTTTGGCAGCCATATGTCCGATATATCCTTTATCTCCCATTCCGAGATTTTTTGTTTTTTCTACCTTATCGGACCAGACAGCAACTCTTTTTGAGGATTTTACAAGACGTTTTATCTCCTTTTTCAGTTTCCTATTCTGATATATTTCCAGTTCATCCTGTTGCCGTTTATTTTTTTCCCATGTTGAAAAATTCCCTTTTTGAATTTCAATATTTGTTTTATTAATTGAAAGTATATGATCAATACAGCTGTCTAAAAGATTTCTGTCATGTGAAACGAGAATAAAGCTTTTCTTTCCCTTCAAGTATCTGCTCACAATTTTTCTTGCATTTATATCAAGATGATTTGTAGGTTCATCTATTAGTAAAAAATTATTCTCTTTTAAAAATAAAGCTGCCAATAGTACTTTTGTCTTTTCTCCGCTTGATAAAAGAAAAAATTGATGATTAATTATGTCTTCCTCTATTTCTAAAAGTGAAAATTCTTTCAAAAATTTCCATTCTTCACAATCAGGGCAAATTTCCCTTAAAATTTCCATAGTGCTAAGTTTTTCATTTTTTACTTCATAAGGAAAATATTCAAATGTAACATTTGATGAAACAGTCCCTCTATAATTATATTTCCCCATTAAAATATTCAGAAAAGTTGTTTTTCCTTTTCCATTTCTTCCTATAAATCCTAATTTCCAATCCGTATCTATTTGAAAGCTGACATTTTCAAAAATCATTTCATAATTATTATCATAGGAAAAAGATAAATTTGATATATTAATTAATGACATATTTTTCCTTTCTTTTATTTAAAACTTATTTATATTACATATTTAATTTATTTTTATAATCATCATCTACTCTTCTTTAAAATAATCCTCTATTTTATAAAGCTCATCAAAACTTCCTTTTACTTCTATTTTTCCTTCCTTAAGAATTATAATTTTAGAGGCATATGGAAGTATTTCACGACTGTGTGTGCTCATTAATATAGTTTTATTTTTCATTTTTTTTAATTCTTCCATTATTTTTCTCTCATTTTTCCTATCCAATGAGGACGTTATTTCATCAAAAAGAAATACACATGTATCTTTAGCCAATGCTCTTGCAATACATATTCTTTGTATCTGTCCTCCTGATAAAGCCGTTCCTTCTTCTCCAATTACTGTTTTTATCCCGTTACATAACTCTTCAACTTCTTTATGCATATTTACTTTTTTTAGAATTCTGCCTATTTCATCATTTGAAATATCACTTTTTCCGATTCTTATATTATCCTCTATACTGAAATCAAACAAAACTTCATTTTGAGATACGTAAGATACATTATCTCTAATAAAACTTTCGGAAACATCTTTAACTACTTCCTTTCCCAAAAGAAAATATTTTCCGTCATAATTTTCCATAAATCCGGAAAGAATTTTGAGTAATGTACTCTTTCCACTTCCACTTTTTCCTATTATGGCTACAGTTTCTCCTTCCAAAACGGAAAATGAAATATCGTCAAGCACCTTATTTTTCCCATAAAAAGCCGTTAAATTTTTAATTTCCAATGCTATTTTACTATTTGTTATTTCCACATTCTCTTTGCTCTGATCTTTTTTCACTTTCAAACTTTCTGTATTTAATAAATCACTTATTTTATTTACTTCATTTTTTGATGACTTTATTTTGCAATATGACTCGCTAAACTCTGTCATAAATATAATCATGTTTTGAGTGAACTGTATTAAAAATGCAGTTTTTCCGATTTCCGAAGAACCTGTCGAAACTAATATTAATCCTATATAAATAGGAATTATCTCACACAAGTAGCACAATAAATTATTAAAAATTTCATGTTCCATAAAAGTTTTTTCATATTTCAACTGATTTTTTACTATTCCATCGTTAAATTCCAGAACATTTCGAATATACATTTCTTCTAGACCGAAACTTCTGATTTCTCTTATTCCTGAAATAGCCTGACTCAAATAAGAATTGCTTTTATTTGTTATTTCTAAAAAAACCGTTTTTTCCATACCCATTTTTGAATAAAAAAATATATGAGTAATTGCCGATGCCAAAACTGTTAATGTGTATAATATTCCTGTTATAATATCTACATTAAAAATTACTACTAAAAAAAGTAAAAGTAATATAAAAGAAGAAAAAAAACTATAAATCCATCTTGATAAAATTTCCGTAACAATTTCCACATTTTGCAAAATATTTGACAGATATTCCGAAGTATTTCCTTGAATTTTCTTTGAATTGTGTAGTGCTTCATTTACTTTAACATATAAATCCGATTTTATAAGCATTTCTAAATTAGGCATAAAATATAATTCCATTAAATTTATTATAAATTTAAAAATTAAAACTGAAATCAGATATAATACAGGAAAAGCAAAATAATTTAAGCTTTTTGCCATATTTACATAAAATTTCTCCAGTAAAAGAGCAGATAAATAAGAACCTGAAAACACAAAAATTGTTAACAACAACTGCATTTTTAACATTTTTTTTCTACTTGGCAACTTATTTATTATACCTAAAACTTTTAATAACATCATATTTTTCATTTTAATGGTAACTCCTTGTTTACTTTATTTAAAAATTTGAAAAATAATATCTTTATACCATTTATTATATATACTTCAAAGAATCTTCTTCTTCAATTTTATCTTTATTTTATAATAAATAGTTTATCAGCTCTCTCAATAAAAGATAAACTGTGTGATGATATGATAAATGTTGTATTTTTTCTCATTTTTTCCACTATATCAATAATTTTTTTTTCTGTTTCATGATCAAGAGAAGACGTAGGTTCATCCAGAAAAAGGATTTCAGGTTTTCTTAAACAGGCTCTTGCAATAGAAAGCCTCCTGATTTCTCCTCCAGACAATGAATGTGTATTTTTTTCTCCAATTACTGTTTCATAACCTTTGTCCAGTTTCATTATCGAATTATGAATATCAAATAATTTACATATTTCAACTACTTTTTCGATATCTATTTCTTTTGAACCTAAAGTCAAATTATTTAATATTGTATCTATAAATAGAAAATCATGTTGTCCTACATATAAAATTTTATCTTTAAAATTGTTTTTTATATACATTTTTTTTTCATCTTTATTTAAATAGTATATAACCTCACCTTTTTCAACCGGGTATATTCCCGATAGCAAATGCAGTAATGTAGTTTTACCACTACCGCTTTTTCCTGTTATTACATTTATTTTTTTGTTATAAATATTTATATTTATATTATTTAGAAAAAATTTTTTTTCTTTCGAATAAGAAAAAGAAATATTCTTTCCTGATATTATAATATCTTTATCATCCTGTAATTCAATTTTTTTCAATTTTATAAAACATTTATTTTCATTAAGATTTATCAACTCATTTAATCTTTTTACCGAAGCTTTCATCTCATGATACTTCAATATAAAATTAGGAAAATAATTTAAAAAATTTGAAACATAACTTCTGAATAAACCGAATGTTACAAATGTACCTAATGTTATGTTTTTATTATAGATTAATATTACTCCGACTATATAATGTATAATAACAGGAAGATAATTAATCACTGTCAGAAAATTCCCTTTTTTTATTATTATTCTGTTATTCTTTTTATTTTCTGAATATATATCTTTTAGCGAATTTTCAAAGCGTTTCTTTATAAAAAAATCTGCTTTGTATATTTTTATTGTCTGCATTAACCTCAAAATATTTTCCAGTATATTTGCTATTTTTCCATAATATTCGTCCATTAAATAAAAATTCTTTTCCATAGAATCATTTATTTTTACATTTATCATAATTATAAACGGAAGTAAAAAAAATTCTAAAACAGCTAATTCTCTGCTTATTATAAATGCAATTAAAACTGCACTTACTCCAATAACCATTCTCCGAACAAAAATATACAGTATGTCCGAAAAAAAATAATTTATATTATTCAAATTTTTTGTTAATCTTAAATGTATATCTCCTGTTTCAAATCTGTCTATATCTGACACAGAAGCATTTAAAACAGATTTTACTATTTCTTCTCTGAGAATTTCTATTCTTTTAATGAAAATTATTCTTTGAAAATATGGAGCAAAAACACTACTTAACCATTGTACTGTAAAACATAAAGCTATTGTAATAGCAAGTTTATTTACCATTATTTTATTAGAAGAGCCTATTGTTATTACATCTATAGCTTTCCCTTCATAAAATGCAAGACCTGTTGAAGAAAGACCTTCAAAAATTATCAGGATAACTGTAAAAATTATTGAATATGTCGATGGAATAAGTATTTTTTTTGTATTTTTATTCATTTAATTTAAAACTCCTAAGTTATATAAATTTCTTGAATTCTGCTATACGGACCTCCGTAAGAGACTCTCAAATGATTCTGTCCTTTTTTATTTATTTTTTTGGAGAATAATCAACAACTATTTATTTCATTCTATCAGTTTATAAATAGAAATACAATAATTAATTTTTATTTGAATTTCAAGGTATAAAATACTCAAATGAAAAATAAAATGCAATCAAATTCTTTTTTTCTTATTTTCCTTTTTGCTACATTTTCTTTTCT